>Ga0222694_1000007_pt1 | contig 97540 bp, 116 predicted proteins | sample AntAcemetage1333_FD_181145 | JGI IMG/M metagenome (GOLD analysis project Ga0222694, IMG submission 181145) | Saline water microbial communities from Ace Lake, Antarctica - #1333 | ecosystem: Environmental > Aquatic > Non-marine Saline and Alkaline > Saline | place: Antarctica: Ace Lake...
CCACCAGTACCTAACATATCTGAAGCTAGAACACTATCTCTAGTTGCCATTGTTCCGATAGCCGTTCCAGCTATACTTGAACCAGCTTGAATATTGATTATGCCATTTACATTTAAAACTGAACCATCCCATGATAGACCTGTTGTTGGACTTGAACCACCCAAATGAAAGTTACCTGAGTTATCCATGTAAGTTTTCCAATCAGTCCCACAATGGAAACCCATGTAATCTGCACCTAAATATAACCCATCACCACTAGGCGCAACATTTACCGTTGGTATTACAGCAGTAACCAATCTACTACTAGCATCAAAACCAGCATTGGCTAGTAATGCGCCACCCTCAACAGTTGCAGATAGTGAACCGCTAACTCTAGCAGTATCATATGATGTATTTGAACTTGTAACATCAGCACCCGTAGCAATTCCAGTTAACTTAGTTCCCTCTGTTGAATTTATACCAGCCAAGTTTGTAGGTTTGTCAGAAAACTGAGAATATCCACTTGAACCCGATTGAATATTGATTATGCCATTTACATTTAAAACTGAACCATCCCATGATAGACCTGTTGTTGGACTTGAACCACCCAAATGAAAGTTACCTGAGTTATCCATGTAAGTTTTCCAATTCGAACTATCATAATATCCTAAAAAATTGGAACCAAGATATAGACCTGCACCACTTGGGGCGATTGCAGTTGTTGGTATTACTGATGTGGTTAAATTAGATAAATTGTCCATTCCACGAACAAGAGAACCTGGCAACACTTCTTCTATTCGGAAGTCCTGTACTTCCATATACCCAGAAGATGCACCATAATTTAATAGAAATCCAATTTTCATAGTTTTTGCATTTGATTGTGCTAATGTTGAAGTACCGTAACCAACCACCACAGAATACTCTGTCCATGATGTACTAGGTGTTACACCACCAACTACATAACAACCTTCGTTTGCATCCAATTTTGTACCGTTTGCATCGTATTTTTGCCATGACATATACAATATACCATCTGATGTAGCACTTCTTCTAACCCATGCACGTATTCTATAAGTTTTATTAAGGTCAATTGGATAGTATCTAGCTGTAAATGGGAATGAACTAGTACCTGTAGCAGAACGTAATAAATTGTTTCCAACCTTACCATCAGTAACCGTTGTGAACACATACTGACCACCCCCACGACTCATCCAAGCGGATGAATCCGTAAAGTTAGGGTCATCATTTATTGCACCACCAGTACCACCAGTACCTAACATATCTGAAGCTAGAACACTATCTCTAGTTGCCATTGTTCCGATAGCCGTTCCAGCTATACTTGAACCAGCTTGAATATTGATTGCACCTTTTATATTAAGAGTGCCACTAATATCATCATAGCTTAGACAGTGTCCAGTGCTACTTCCTATACCAATACCATAAGTATCAGTTGAGAAACCACCCCAACCTTTTAAATTTCCAAGTCTAACTCTGCTATCAGTGTAAGTCCAAGGGTTGCCAGAATGAGTATAAATATCAATATATGGGCATTGACCATCTAGGAGAATACCGCCACAGCATACATTGCAACCATAATTCACTATTGCTTGTCCTTTTGTTGGAGTCCAACCATAATCTCCACTTTGTCTAACAACTCCAATGTATGTCGCTGTGCATGAATATACAATCCCCCAGTAATCGTTATCTTCGTCTTTCACTCTAACTATATCATTAACGGCAAATTGAGATGTATCTTCTGAATATAACCATGTAGTAGAGGTGCCTAAACAATTCTCATAACTAATTGTTGTTGCAGGTCTAATCAGCGTTCTACCACCAATTACAGATATTTCATCTTTGATAAATACCGCCGTTCTAATTGCGCCTCTAGCGGTGATATCGTTAAATTCAGCACCACCACTACAATCTATCTGCCAGCCTTTGTTTCCAGATGTAAATTGAGATGAAATACTACCATTTGAACAAAGAATTAAGCAACATGAAGCAGAATATAATTGAGTAGAATTTAAGTTCCAACCAGCTATCGTTCCACCAACATTAGCATATATAGAACCAGTAAAACTACCCGAAGTAGCATATACAGTTCCTCTAACTGTAACATCGTTAAATTCTGCATTTCCAGTTCCACTAATACACCAACCACTAACATGAGCAGAATAATTACCAGCTATAGAACCAGAACTATTTATACCTATTCCACCACTACATAAACAGTTATTTGTGAAACACCAACCACCAATACGGTTATATTGTTCATTAACACCTGTCCCAATTCTAGTTGATAATGCAAAGTATTCTTCACCACTCCAACGCATCATTTGTATTCCGTAGAAATCTGTTTTTAATGCAGAGCCACCAGCAGTTGCTATCTGACCAAATACAATATGACCAGCATTACTACTCTCATGCCATGTGTAAGATAATCCACTTAAAATCCTAGTTTGATTATAAGCATAACCAGAACCTTGATTTGAGTTAGATAACATTATATGATTTCCAACTGCCCCCAATGCTGTTCCAGACCATAATTTATATGAATCCATACACCAACCACCGATTAAACCATCTGTAGCCTTTAAAGCACCAGCTTGGCTAACTGAAAATGGAGCAGAAGCTTGAGCAGTAGCACCAGCCCAAAAACCAGCACCAGCTTTCATTTGAACTCTAGTAGCACCAGTTCCAGCATATAAACCTTCTGTTTCATCAATTGTGAAGCCACCAATTAAACCATCAGTTGCGGTAATAGTTCCTGTCATTGTGACGTTACCAGTATTTGCATCGATGCTGAATGTATTTGCGGTATTATTGTATGCATTGAGACCAAACGAATTAAAAGCAACTCCTGGAGTTCCTATCTCAACATTCAATGCTGTTCTAAAATCTTTGGCTATAATTTGTTCACCCTCAGTAATATCATTATTACCAATTTGTAATGGGGTAATACTAAGACTTAAATTGCTTTCAGGACTAGCATTTCCAGTTTTATCATAAGCAATTGCCGAATATTGTCGAGCAAGATATTGATTTAAGTTATCATTATCTACAAATAGTTGTCCTGATTGATTATTAGAAATCTCAGCTTTTGGATATCCTGAGAATTGTCTAAATATTTTAAAATGTGAGAAATCGTCTGGTAAACCACCAGCAATTTCTATATAGATACTAGCTCCACCCTTAGTTGGAACTGGGCTTGAAATGTTTGGTTGTCCAGGAATACCAGCATCACCAACTACGACCAATGTAGTCTCAGAACCAGGTTGTCCATAATAATGAGTATCACCACTTTCAATCGATATACCTGAATATATTCCAACTGGGCTGATTGAAACGAGTCTAAAATTATAGCTACCCGATTCAATTCCTTTCCAAATTGTTTGTATTTGAGAAGTATCAACCGTAATATCCAAAGCTCTGAATTCGCTTTCAGCTTCGCTTGACAGCTTATAATACAGCGCAGTCATTACCACATTTGTTGCAGGTCTTGTGAAATTCACATTAACCTTAGTTTGATTTGTTCCATCTGCCAGTGTTTCATTAACCAAATTTAAAGAGGTCATAACTGGTTTTTCTGGAATGTTATAAACTGAATAAGTGTTTCCAGTTTCTTCAACGCCAGTTCCTGGATTTACAAACGTGTAAACACCACTAGCATATTCACGTATAGACATTGTAGTCTTGCCTTGCGCTCTACTAATCTTAGTGATTATAAATTCTTTTGCTACCCATCCATATCTACTACAAGTTACACTGATGTTATCCTTAGCATCTAAATTAGGTATATCTTCGATTGTGGTGAGTGTGGCGGTCTTCAATTGCAACACTTGTTTATTCAGATAGTATTGCGCTAATTTGTGCGCCGTAGCATCATCCTTAATCAATTTAAAATTAAGCTCTTCTGTATTCCACTTACCTATACGCAATGCATGAGTTTCATTCACTAAGTATGGGTCGGTTATAGAAGACTCGCCATTGATAGCAGGTTTCTTATTATAGTTTTGAAGTTCAAAATTCCAAGAATAGCTCAACTTCATTCTGTTAATTTGGCTTTCTAAATCTGGTTCGCTCCATGTTGAAACATCACAAACATAACCAGAGTCACCACTTTCATCGAATAGTGTAGTTGCAGGTATCTTCACTGTATCAATATACATTTTGATTTTACCTTCTTCTTCAACTACTGCACCACGACAACATTTGCAAATTTCTTTTTGCCATTCTCTAAATTCAGTTGTTTTATCAAGAACACCATCAATTTTAAATCCCTGAGCAGTACATTCGTCAATAGCATCATTGAAATCAATTATGTCATCATCTGGAGTTACACCAAGTCCATATCCTTCCCATTCTGTAGAGTTCTTTGTATATAAATTATATAGGATTTGTGCAGGGTTACGCTCTGCGTCAGTGTTTCCAGCATTTCTTAAACCATCAACATCTGCATATATTTGAGCAGTATCACCATCAGGTGTAAGTGGGTCAGCAGGGTCTCCACCAACATCTTTATAGACTTCGATGTATGCAAATCCAGGATATCTACTAACGTGACCATCTACAGTTTCAGGCGCACCACTGGTTCCAGCACCATGAAATATTCTGAATTTCACCTTAGCATAATCTGGGCTAGGTTGATAACCATTGACACCGCTATCTACATTATATACTTCAACTTTATCAAAATATAATTTACGAACTTTAAAAATTGGCCCAGAACCTATGATGAATTCTGAATAAGCTAAGTTCACCCAAGCCAAGGGCATTCGATTTACAGTTCCTATCGGTACAGGTACAGCATTCCAACTGTGATTTAAGCCATTTGTAGAATAGAAATCGTATGCTATTTGAGCATCTGGCATAGGCATATCAAGGTATTCATAACCAGTTTGAAGAACCTCAAGAGAAATCTTTTCACCGTATGAACTGACCTTATTAACCTTACCAGTAAATGTTTTTACTTTATCATCACCCTCATTAAAATAGAATGTAAACTTCTGATTTAATAGACCTAGAGTAGTTTCATATGTATCAAAATAACCATCTGAATTATCAAGACTTAATGAAAGTGACGTAATTTTATTATTATTTTTACTAGAGAATTCAAATTCTCTATTTATTTCAAACTCATTTATAATACGTGGTTGCCAAAATTTGTCGTCATAATCCAATGGTTCGCCTGACAAATAAAGGTTATTTGCTCCAATCAGTGCATGAACTCTTAACATATCAAACAATTTCCTCAAAATTAAATGGCATATTCACAGTTGTAGCCATATGATAATTTTTATTATAGCCTGTAACTTTCTGAACTAAGTAGACCTGAGTTTTATCATTTTCAAATTCTTGATATATAACAAATGGCTCATACGTCTTCACGATTTTATTATATTCTATTTTGGAGAATTTATCAAACGAAGCTGTAAAAATTCTTTTGGTCTTGCCAATTTTCTTTGAGGAAGTAAACCCACTCTTAAACTTTGTAAAGATACGACTTGGGTCTTCTTTGACCGCAAATCCACTTTTAGGACTCCATATCTGAACCATATCACCAACTAGCATATTTCCTATTTTAAAATACGTTTGTTCGAATAATGGAGTTTGTGCAGGAATTCTAACCCGAATTAATTGATATGTTCCTGTAACATCCACCAGATAGTGCATATAATCCTCATCATGCAATTCATCGGTTGTTTGGTTTTGAACGTGTTCTTGAACCACCCATGCGCTACCATTCCACGTTTCTACATAGAATTCTGCGAAATTAAATCGATTTAAGAATAATGCATTATGTGTCATACTACCACCCAAGTCGTATTGGATGATATTTTCTGTTATTACTGTACTTTTCCAGCACAGACTAGGGTATAATTCTTTTAAGTTAGCTTTTGAGAAAGTTGCATGTTCCGAGGATACAGTAATTCCAGTTGAATCGCCACTAACAGGTTTATAGTTTGTCATCTGCTTCATAATTATTTAATCCCCATCATTTTCTTTCTAAATGCATCAATTAATTTTTGAGCATCTGGGTCATTAGTCTTAACCGCTTCAAGCATTTTGTCAAGCATAACTTTTGAATCTCTTGTTTCGCCAACATCAAAGTAATATACATCACCCTTAGCAGTTTCTTTCTCTTCTGCAATTCGCATTCGCATAGTTTCTTCGATTTTGCCAAACATACCATTCAAATCATCTTGTAACTTCTCAGCCTTTTCCTTGGCATGTTCCATATTTTCAGTCATTAGAGCAAAGAATTCTGATTGTGCATCAAACCATTCAGCACTTTCATCTTCTGCACTATTCAACTTGTTCATTATAGTTGCTTTCTTAGTTTCATAATATAATTCCCAAGGACTGTCATATGTATTACTAAGGTCATTTATTGGGTCTACTAGGCGTGTTCTTTCTTCATATTGTGGATATGAAATAGTTTTAAGTTCCCAACTTTCTCCCCAACTTTCTCCCGTACCAGAACCAGCCTTTCGTTGCCAATATTCAAAGTCTTTATATCCAACAAATGCATTATATTTTTCTTTGGTTTGGCTCAAGTCCATGATTTCACGAATATCCTTCATGTCGTCACCAGCCAATACACTATTCATATTGGAGAAATCGTCATCACCTTTGAAATAATCAAGCATTCCTTCTTTAGTTCTGCCTTTATTTCCAGCCTTTATGATTGCATCAAATGAATTTTCAATATCACCAGTATTTCCACTAGCAACACTAGCATTGAAATTGGCAATATACCCATCATTTAAGCTTATATAACCGCTTTTGATAACCTGATTGATGTTTCCTGCCAATCCATTGACGAAAGAAGCCATATCTCTATCAGTTTCCTTCATAGCAGTAATGAATTCATTATTATCAATGAAACCAGATGCACGACCTATTTCAAGGTTTCTGTATGTCTGTGTCAATATATCAAATTTATCGCCAATTGAGCTATCGATATTATTCAATAAATTTCTTGTACTTTCGCCAATTTGTGTAGTTTCCAATGTCAATGAATAATCACCAATATATCTATTCATATCTTCAGTTAGCTCAGTGATAGCATCTTCAATTGTCATATCCCAAGTTTGTACCAATCTTTCAACTTCGGTATCCCATTCAATCTTCCCACGATTATAAACAACGTTCTTTCCACCACTGGATTGAATTTGCTCAATTCGCTTTTGAATATTACTAGAAGATGCTCCACCAAACCAATTCTGTGATCTTTCCCAAACATTTTCACGATTTATATGTGTGTCAAATATACCACTACCACCCATTCCAGTTTTCTTTGCACCGACTATATGAGCAACTTGTGACATATCAAGATTTCCGTCTTTAAGACCTTTTATCAAATCTACATTCTTTTTAACTGGAGCCATAACGCCATAACGCCCATCAGCATTTGGATTTAATAATCTAGGCATTCTTGCCAATCCCATTCCAGTACTAACCATTCCAGTTTGACCCATCTTAGCTAGGGATAGGAATGTATTTGCTAATGTATTCTTTGCTTCATTTGCATTTGCCTTTAAAGTATTTGCAAGAGAAATTTCATTCTGCATTAAGCTCATTTTAGCTTCATACCATTCCAAAGAATTTGCATCCAACTTCGCCATTCTTTCTTTCTCTATAGATATTGCAGTTGTAGCGATTGCCACTTGATTTTGCCCCATACTAGCAACCCAAGTTTCATAATTCATTTTGGCATAAGCGGTTTCTTTCTCCATCTTGAGAACTTCTTCCTGTAATTGCCAATTTGCGTATTCTGCTTCTAGTTCTGCATCTCTCCATTCATCCATCTTATCACGCTTATCTGCACCAGTGTATTTCGGAGAAGCAAATCTAGCATATTCAGCTTGTATTATAGTCATTTTTTTGCTGTCGAATGCAAGTTGCATTTGTAATGATTTAAATTGGTTAGTTTCACCCTGTTTATTAAGCTTCTTTACATTTTCATAATGACTTTCGCCAGCCAACATAAGTAACTTGTAATAACCTTCAAGACTCGCTAGATATGCGCTTGGGTCGGCAGATGCATGAGTTTCGGAAGGGCCATTCCACATATCATAACCATATTTAGCACCAGACTTCCAAGTTGTAAGTCCAATTCCACCCATTTGTGCGCCCTCAATAGATGCAGTATCGCCCATGTAATAATCCAATGTATCTATAGTTCGTCTATTCATCATTTCACTTCGTTGATCATTCCAAGACGCTTGTGCGGCTCTAGCTGGTTGAGTTTTATCTACAGAACCACCTAACCATCGTCCTGGCTGTGTTATAAATGCGGCCACCCCACCAGCTATTAAAGTTGCTGGATTTGCTAAGAACTTTAATGCACTTGCCGCAATCGCTCCATGACTTGCTCCTGCGTTGATTGCGGCCATAACGCCCTTACTTGCCAATGTGCTAGAAACTGTGCTACCGATAAGGCTTGAAAGTATTCCTGCTCCTGCTCCACCGGCCATTAGACCAGCACCAGCGGTTCCACCAGTTGTTAGGATACCACTTAATAAGCCTCCGCCAGCACCAGAAGAAGCTCCAACTACATTAGCCAACATTGCACCAATTCCACCACCACGAGTTGTAGAATTTCCTGGGTCTAATAAGCCACTCAATGCTCCTATAGCTGAACTTCCAAAGCCTCCACCAGATGAGCCACCAGTAAACATACTGAATAGACCACCCAACAAGCCACCAGCAGAACCACCCGATGAACCATTCATATCTATGCCGAATATCATCTTCGTAGCCGACATTGCAAGCATCTTAGAAATGATTTTTGCAATACTACCAATGATTGATTGACCGATACTACTAAACATTTCACCAAGACCTTTGATTTTACCTGTCATGATATCGAAGAAACCAGTTTCAAAAGCACTACTCATATTATTAACAGTTTCTTTTGTAGAAGTTTCGATGATTGTTCCAAAATTATCCCATTCAGCAACTGCATTTTCTATAGATGATTGTACGATTACGTTTGCATCTGTAATTTCACCTTCGGCAACTAAACCGCTGAATTCTTGAGAATAGCCAGTTCTAACAGCTTTATTTTTGCTACCCAAATACTTTGATTTATTTGCAAGAAGTTGAACCGCATTATATTTTTTCAAATCTGTTAATTTCTTTGCATCCAACTTTCTAGTCTTAGCCAATACCCCATATTCTTTTTGAATATAATGGAATCTTTCTCTTGTTGATTCAAGGATTTCATGAACCCTATCAACATCTTTATCATTAACATAATTCTTTTTAGTTGCATCAATGGCATCGTCTAAGCCCATGCCCTCTAGTCGCAACTTCTGAACGTTTTTAAATGCTCTATCCATAGTTTCTTTATTTGCTGTGAAATCTGCATTTAAGATATGTGCCATTCTCACGCTTTCAACCAATGCCTTATCATTGAATTCAGTCTGCCAATTACTTGCCAATATATCCGCTGGAACAGATAAGAATTCGAATTCTTTTTTCAATATTTGAGTTTGTAATAAGGTAGCACTTACATTTTCCATCAATTGTAATGAAAGTAAGTTCTGTTTGGATATATCAGCACCATCATATACTACGCTTTGAGAAGTTCTAGCAGAGTTTTGAGAGGCTGTCATCATTCCAAGCATACCCATCATAGGTAATACCGAATTTACATCAGAGTATTGACTTACACCAACACCCATCGAAGCAGTTTTCATCTTTGATTTTTGGATTGCGAAGTTTGCGAATTTATCTTTTTCACTATATTCTTCTCCACCAAACATAAACATATTTTTTAGAAATTCTTCGTATGCAATTTTGACACCTTCATTAGACAATTCACTCTTCATGTCAATTTTGTTAAGAATTGCCCGTTTACTTTCTTCATATTTATTGAAAGATGCTTCCATTTCCTTTAACGCAGAAGGGCCGAACATTTGTCCGTTATCTTTTTTAAATTGTTCGAATGTGGCTGTGACCATACCAACCATACTAGAAGCTCTAAGTTTTATACCTTTTGATAACTTATTAGTTGCTCCATGCATACCATCAAGTGCATGTATTAATTGTTTTCCTGGTTCTGAACCAGCAACTTCATTGATACCGCTGAATACATCAATCTCAGTATTATTTAAAGTATTTGTAAAATTCTTATATAAATTTTGTGCAACTGCCCCGATGTCAGTTTTGATTGCATCTACACCTTTTTGAATAAATTCAGTATGCATTACAGGATTTTTCTGTCCTGCAACTTGTTTATAAGATATATCAGTATCTTTAAATTCCTTGTTCAATTTTTCTGCTATCGTTTCATTCATCTTCTTACCATTAGCAGATTCCATTATGATTTTTTTAATACCGCCATGCTCTACCATTTTGGATATGGATTGTTTATATGCATTATAGCCTAATCCAGTACTACCATCAGCAACTCCACCATTTGAAAGGATTTGTGAATCTATTGAATATCCTTTACCATGAGTTCCACTATCACCTTTACGGAATGCTGATGTGATTTGTACACCAATCCCATTAAGTTCTTGTATCGCTTTGAACATAGGCATTGCAGAATTTTTGGTTGAGTCTGTCAAATTCTTTATATCTGCAACTACAGATTTACCAGTTTTTGTATCAGTTATTGGAACAACTAATTTTTCAAGCTCTTTATCTGTATCTGTCAATAAATTACTTAGACCGCCGACAAGTGATGATACCCAGCCAATACCCTTTTCAATATAACCACCCTTAATTACCAGTTGTTTTCCAATCGCATTCGTTGACCAACCTGCATACATTTCTGTCATCAATGATACATTTAACACTTTATCAATATCACTAATCTGTGACTTGTCATTCTGTATTGCTTCTATTTCTGCTCTGAGCCTATCAATCTGCTTTTGATTAGGATTTACCAAATTACGAGGCATTCCATATGGGTCTCCGTCAGAAGGAATATTTATATTACGATGCCCTGCCTCAAGTCTGGATATTTCTGCCTGTTTGTATGATATGCCTGTATTACCAGCATATTCACTTTTTGGTAAAAAACTATTCAAAAATGGAATTTTACTTGCAATTAATAATGCCAACTTTGCCATTTGTTTGGCTATGTTCGAGAAGGCAATTCCTAATGTAATTACTAGAAAATCCGCAATATCTCTAATGGTTTCTTTCGTTTCCTCAGGATTAATTAATGCAAATTGAAGTCCTTTCACCAAGGCAACAACTCCGCCAAACGCAAGAGCAATCTTAGCAAATGGAGCTAACCAAACTCCCAACCAAGTTGTTTTGAGGAATCCCATCAACGCAATCATTACTTTAACAGTATTTACGAACATTCCAAGAACGTTTGCAAATAATATACCAGCACTAGCCCCTATCATTGCTACGTTTCCAGGGCCGATTATCATAGTCCACAACAATCCTTTTTTGGCTACATCACCAAAAGTGGAATCTTTACCCATTGCCTGTAGAGCATTTGATATATATTCAATACCAGCCTTAACATCTTTGAACATGGAATAAGAAATTCTAGCAAATTCTTTTATTGGATTGATGATTGACTCATACATTGCTGTACCAGTATCTTTTATGTATGTTCTGGTTGAATCATCTTGTATCATCGCCGACAATGCTTTAATTGTCTTTGCTGTAGTTTCAAACATTTTGCTAACTACATCAGCCTTGTTTGACTTTTCATCAATACCAAATACATTCTTCATGATGTTTCCACCAATATATGAAAGAACTGTTTTCACAGATATAAGGATTGTTGACATTGAGTTACTTATACTTTTTGCAAGGGTTTTGAAGCCAGATGTTTTTTCAAAATCCTGCAAAACATTTCTCACATCAATAAATTGTTTTACAAATATATCGTAGAACCCAGACTCACCGATAGATGATAGGAAGTTTACCCATACACCTTTCAACTTCTCTAACACTGCTCCAAACTGAGCATTCTGCATACTCAAGGTTTCTGAGTTATAAAATGTAGAGATATATTTAGATAATGTCTCAACCATCTTTTCAGGTTGATATTGTAAATCTTGAAGAGAAACACCTTCATCAGAATAAATTGCTCTAACTGGTATCTCAAATCTTCTTTGTAATGAGCGTAAGTCACCAGTCAATGCGTTTCTCAAAGAGAATATAGCACCCTTGGCTCCCCACTCAGGTTGAATTTGCGCCAAACCTATGACGATTTTATAAAGTCTTCCCATTGTCGCTTCTACATCATCAGCATTTTTCAACATATCTCTAACTGGGGCGATTAAAACTAATCCCTTGAGAGATTCTTGAACCTGTTGGAAACCAATTGGTAAGTCGGCGGTAACTTTGGTAGCTGTGGCAATCAATTCGTTGACACCAGCCTGAGATTGCATCATACCATATAAAGCGATACGATAACCCCTAATACTTTCAGTTGCTTTTATAATACTTTCACCGAAATCTAAGAATTTCTTAGATGCTACAACGGCAGTAGCGGATACTGCTACGGCAAATGCTGTAAACATTGCTGTTAGAACCATCATTTTCTTTATGACAGCCTGTAACCCCATTCCCATATCGTGTCCAAATCTTCTAATGGCGTAGGCACTCTGGGAAGCCGATTCAAATAGGTTTCTGTTTCTATAACCGAAGCCTATACTTTCACCCAATTTAGAAAGAGCTTTTGAAGTTTCTTGTGCAGATTTTATTTTGGCGTTTTTTGTAAGTTTAGCAGAAGCAATTGCATCATTATCCATCTTAGTTTGATATGATTTTTCATCACGCATCAACTTCTCTTTTGCTTTATTCACTTTCATTGCAATAGAGATTTTTGTAGCCATACTAGCTTTATCTTTAAGTTCTGCATCTTTTATGATTTTATCTTCTTTTCGCTTTACATTAAGTCGACCATAAATCAATTTTTCCATTACATCTTTTTCGATGACATATGCTTTCTGAGCTTCCATAGCCTGTTTTATATACATTTCCCCATTTCCACCACCAGCGATATCTGCTTGTGACTTCTGTGCATTGGTTCTGGCATCATTGAGAAGGTCTTGCATCTTTTTCAACTGTTTGACTTCTGCTTCAATGCTAATATCGCCACTTATGGCTCTAGTACTTTCTTTCTTACTATATAATTCTTTCTCAGTCCATTTACCACTAAGTTGTCTCAAATTTTCTTGAAATGTTTCTTCATTCTTCATATACTCAGAATAATATTCTTTCGCATTTACAAGTCGCTTTTCAAAATCCTGTTTTGCTATCTTTGCATTATCCTTAATGATATTTTCAGTTTCACTTAAAAAGCTTAAAGGAGAACCAATATTCTTAACTGCATTTTTGCGAGATTTAAGTTCTTCTTTAAAGGCAATACTGGAAGCTTTCTCTCTGGCTTGTCGCTCATTCATCATAGTGATTAAACGCATACTATAAACTTCGTAGTTTGTGGTATATGATTTAAAGCTCTTTGTCATGTCAGTAAGGCTTATTGTTTGGTCAGAAGCGGTTTTACGCATAGTTGAATTCATACGTGCCATTATCTTAACCAATTCTTGCTCACTAGCACCAGAAGCGGTAAATCCCAGCTTACCTTTGCTAAGTCCACCTGGAGCCAACTCTTTAGAAGTGAATTTGCCCTGGATTTGTCTTAGTTGGGTTTCGCCACTTTCAACAACTTTAATATTCTTCTTATAAAAATCTTCACGATTCTTTAAAGAGTTCATCCAAACAGTATTCTTAATTTTTTGTTGGTCGATTTCTGTGTTAGTGGCATCCTTCTGAGCTTTTACATTCATGTTCATAACCGAAACAGAACGCTTCATGGAGGTTTGAATTTCTTTGGCTTGCTTTTGAAAAAATTTAACCTTATCCATTCCCTGTTCTGGATTACCATTTGCAACCGATTTCAGCATAGCCTTGGATGCTCTGGACTCAAGGCTTGCTATTTGTTTAATGCTTGATTTTTGTTTTGTGGTAAGTTCTGTATTCAATGAACCTGCCAACTTTATAACTTCTTTATTGAAATTTTTAATATTTTTCAATCTACCATCATACTCTTTCATGGTGGATTTCTTTTTATCTGGCGTTCCAAATGTTGAAGTTGTATCAATCAACTTAATATCTTTTATTGTTGCAAGCTTCTCTTTTATATCACCAGCAACTTCTGAAATCTTTTCAATTTTATCACTATCTAATAGGTTATCCCAACCTTTAATGATTTTTGAAAGAGCTTTATATGCTTCTTGTGTTTGTTGGTCAACAATTTTACCCAATTGCTTCGCCAGGGCTTTGCCTATGGTGGCGTTTCCTGCTCCGCTGGATATTCCAGTTGATATTCCTGCAACAACGCCCTGACCGAGCTTAAAACCACTTGCCTGAACATTAGCAACCTCTTTTGTGATTGCTGTGCTTACACCTTGGAATTGTTCTTTGAAGAAACTAGCTATAGAGCTTTTACCTCTGGCTTTTTGGCTACCGAAGAAAGCACTCTCCATTCCACTCTTAATCTTCTTTGCGTCATTTACAATCTTTGTAGTTGCATTAGTAGAACCATTTCCAGCAGTTTTGATTGTGCTTGCAAATCCTTTTAATGCATTTGTAAGAGAAGTGATTTCGGCTTTGGATGAAACAGCACCAGAACCTACACCTTGAGTTACTTGTGCAGTTTGACTTTTAAACGAATTCATCTTGCTTGAAAGTGAAGCCAATTGGTCAGCCATTGACTTATTAGCACCCTCAAGTCGCTTAATAGTGGCTATCTGTTTTTCGTTATCATCTATTTGTTTTTGTCGTTTGGCTCTTCGCTCTTCTGCTCTTGCTGAACGCCTTGCTTCAATTGCCTCAAGCTCTTCAACGGAGCGACTGACTTTATCAACACTTTTACCATAATCATTAGTGGCTTTAGTGTTCTTTTCGAGAGTATTACGCATTTCATCGTTTACTTTCTTTAAATCTAAAGTATTCTCACGAATCTTGTTAATATCTGTAAGTAACTTATTCAGATTATTTATAGCCATAGTATCGCTCCATAAAAAAATGACAATATACAAATCGTTTCCAATCGGTATATTGTCATTTATTCGTTTCTATTTAGATTTTCTACCCTTATTATTGGTAATCGTTCCACCAGAACTTTTACTCTTCAATCTAATTATATCAATAATTAGGATTTTTTCAAAGTAAAATTGTCTTTCTTCTGGTTCATAGATTTCGTAAAGGTCAAAAATGAAAGCGATTGCCTCAAATTTTATACCTAGAACGTCACCCATTCCAGCCACTATAACCTGCGATGAACATTTCTGCCATAGCTCCCAAGCATAATGATTGGATACCCATAAATCGGGCTTCCCGAATTCACATATCCCATTTTCAAAACAAGGTGGATCACACTTCTTTATCCTCTGGTAATGATTCATGCAGTCTTCGCATGATGCAGAGTTGGCTCGAAATTGCCACTCCGCAAAGAGTTTTAGTTTTTTATTTGTTCATCTTTGTGTTCTTGAGAACGATTGAAATTTGCACCATTTCTTACGTTTTCAAAAATCCAACCATCAAGCCCATAAGCTTTTTCTATGATAGTTGTTAGATTTTCTTGGGAGAATTCAATTTCTTCTTCCATATCTTCAACTTCTTCTTTGTCTATTGGGAACATAGTTGCTAACCAACGAGGGGTAACACCTTTCCAACCCTTAACACATTTTTCACAGATTCGATTTCTCAATCCGTCTGAATCAATAACTTCATCTTTTTGATGAGTCTTTGGATTGAATTTCATCTTTGTAAATTGACCAGTGATTTTGTTCAATTCTTCTTTTTGAATGAAGAGTAAGTCGAATTCGACACCAAAGTCTTCGTCGTACTTAACAAAAGCAGATGGAACAGTCTTCGCAATAATATTTGCAATTTTTAACATTATAAAAATTCCCCTTAATATAAAATAGGCACAGGTGCCACTAAAATAGTAACACATGTACCTATATTAAAACAAGTCTCAAATAATTAAATTTGATTCTATGTTGGTTCTTCGTCAATTGTCGCAGTACTATTTACAATAGTAACTGTAACATCCGTTGAAGTTGTTGTATCATATCTAGCTTTGAAAGTTAGATTGAGATTAACACCAGAAGCGGATTCAATCGCAGGTGAGTCACCTTGGATTTTCACTTTTGGAAATTCAAATGTAATGGAGTCTGTTTCATTGTCAAATGTGAAGCGTAAACCACACTCAATACCACTATTAAATAGAGCATATAATGTAGAATCACTAAAGAACATTTTGAAAGCACCAGAACATTCACGCATTCCGAGTTCAGCAGATGCTCTTTCGTCAGAGCCAAGAACATAACCATCAGTTTCAACACTATTACTAATGTTGATGTTACCATCAGTTACGTTACTTATAGCAACGAAAGTTCCTGGTGTAGCATGGTCAGTGGATACAACACAGTCATAACCAGTGAAACCAGACTTAGTAGGATAAACTGGTGGGTCATCGTCAGCATTAACTGGCATTTGGTCAGTTGCTGAGATAGTTTCGGTAGAACCAATCATATCCCATGTTACATCATGGAAACCTTCTTGAATGATGTTAATAGCCATGCTATTAATACGATTACCTGTATAAATAAAATATTCGTCAACATTCGTGAAAGCTTTCTGTATCATTAAACCCTGCATAGAATCAGCAGAACCTTTTAATGTGTGTGTATAAGGGCCAGTACCACTTGTGGCTATAGTTCCTTTACCCAATAAATGTCTTAATGGAACTTCGAGTCCTTCTGGTAAGAAATCAGTTACGATATTACCATCAACAGCTTTATTACCATCACCAAGACCGACAATCGCTCTATACTGGTTGATAGTTTCAGACTGAAATTGACCTTTCTTTCCACCAAGATTACATGAACGAACGTTTAAACCATAAACTTCAGCCATATCAGCTTTAACAACAACTTCTTTCCATGTTTTTTCTTGAACGAATTTTATGGAAGATTGTGAACCTGTAGCTCGCATAATTTTTCTCCTTATTAAATGTCTTTTCCGAAGGTGACATACACGCAATCAATATGCATTGCAAATCCACCATACGGATATATCATCTTATCAACAGTTCTCGTCACAGTAGGAACTAGATAACTGCACAAACCACCTAGTCCCACGTCATTAAGCATAGCAAGCATTATATCTTTTTGCAAGGAGTTCATTAGCGTGTCAAGGTTTTCGCCATTGTTAATAACTCTAACAAAGCCAATGATTTGAATATTAATTCTATTTTCAAACTGACCACCAACTAATGCTTTGTGCTTCTCACCGAGATTATTTATCACAACCCAGTTCGTAGGGTGTTGTTTAACCTCTTCTAATGTGATATTGTTATACTGTCTATCCACATAACCAACGGTATTTGCATAGTATGTACTATCATGTGCCATGGTTGTAGTCTTGATATTCTTGATAACTACTTCAATTTGTTTGAGAATCTTTTCTTTTTTTGAATCTTCCATTATATTTTATCCTTGGTAGAATTGTGCCATTCGTGATTTAATGAGGCTGTCATTACTAAATACTTCACCAACCATTTCTGGGATTCCTTCAAATAAGCTATCAATATATTCCTGAATTCTATGCTTTATTCTATTTTTTACATTAGTTCCATCTTTGGCTGGCATTGTTATAGGCTTAGAACCTTTTTGATGATTGTATGGGAAGCCACCAGCACCGCCCTGACTACCGATTGACAATACCTCACCCTTTGGGCTTTGTGGTATACTATACGATGACCTACCTTCATCTATCACTTTTAAATAATCCTGTAGTGCATATGACCATGAATTGCTAGTTTTTGAACTATGCCACTCAGTTTCGATTGCACCACTTACATGATTTTCTATATCGAAGCCTATTACACCATCATCACTTTCTTTGAGTGTGAGTACCCAAGCATCGATAATTTCTTCTATATAATGATTGATTTCATACTCTTCTTGAATGATTTCAGTTGCAAATGCTTTTAATTTTTCAGTCATGTGTTCATCATTCAAATTAGTTATCAATTTTGCTACATCATCTAAAAGAGTTAATGTTGTATCAAGGATTGTATCTATAATCCTCTCATTTTCATCTATGAATTCTCTTGTTATCATCAGCCTGGAAGTCCTAGAATTTTGTTACGGATGCCCTTTTCGATGCTTTTAAGTTCATCGTCAAGTTTTTCACTTTGTGTCTTTTTACCATCAGAACCCACGCCGATATTCCCCATTCTATCAAAGTTGAATTGATTTCCACCACTATCTTTCATGGCAACAAACTGAGCATTCTTCGCTTGATAATTAAAGAATAATTTTGTTAAATCATCCTTAAACATTTCGGGAATTTCGGCAATGGTTCTATATCTAGCATATTCGTAATGAACTTCGATATCATCCTGAGTTGGCGTTGGCAATAAATCAAAGCCAGTAGCATCATTTATCACCGCACCAACTGGATTCAATCTGTCAAATGTTTCACCTTCCATGATGTCAGTAAATTGACGACTTAGAGATTTCACATCGTTCCCATTTGGGATTAAACTTGAGTTTTCAAACGGAGAAATGTTTCTCTGTCTATCGTAGTAAACAGCCTTGAGAGCAATTACATTTTCATGTTCTATCGAATATGAAGTTTGTTCGGCTACAGTAAGCAAAGAAGATTTCTCTACCTTTGGGTACAATTCACCAATCTTATTAATTGCATCTTGTAGCAAGATTGCTTCACTTTCACCTGTTAAGTCTATTCCATATAATGTTTCAAATTGAGTAGTTATTTTGGCAATATCCATGATTTACACCTTATTTCTTTTGAATTAAAAGACAATCCCATGTATAGTTAGCGAAGAATTTATAATCTCTGTCATCGACTTTAGCTGTATCAATCTTCAATACATCACCGATATACTCTTCACATAATGCGATTAACTCTTTATGGTCAACACTGAATGCATCCTTCTTAAAAGTCTTACCAGAATGAATGATGAAACACTTTCCACCAGATTTCAATACTCTAGCAACTTCTTTTATTGAGCGTTCTAAGTCTTCTGGATGCACATAGTTTAATACGTGAGAAATATGCACAGCGTCAAATGATTCATCATCAACCTGTTTCATATGCTGAATTGGTGCAACTATAGCTGGAACCAATTTATCCTCTTTGAATGTTTGATTTTCAACAACGTGTTTACTTATATCAACATTCAGAACTTTACATTTACCAATAGTAGCGATAGCATGAGAAATTGTACCAAATGCTCCACCAATATCAAGAACTTTTTTACCATCAGTTTCTAGTAATCTTGCGATTAATCCACCATATGCCTGTTGCCATTCACCAGCAAATGATAAATCACAACCAGCTTCCTTAGTTGTATCAAAATAATGTTTACCGAACGCAACTGCATTTTCTTTGATACGCATAACGATACCATTCTTAACTGTTGGCTCTTCTGTCTTTTTGACAACTGGAGCTTTTACTTCTGGCCCAATTTCTGAAACATCATCTTCATCTATCGGAACAGTTACATCCAAATTTACTTTGGGGGCTGTAGTAATTTCTGGCTTAGTTGCCTTTGACACTTTAGGAGATTTGGGGGCTTTATTTGCCTTACCTGTATTTTTCTTAACCATTTTTAATTGTCCTTTAATATTAATTTTATTTTTTCCATAACACTATTTAATATTCTATCATAATTAAACTTGTTCATGCAATTAATTGAGCCACCACAATATTTTGTAGTTTCAAAACAAGGTTTACACCCTACATCTTTCGCCAAATCAACAACAAGAGCTTTACCCTGCTTATATAATGGATGTAATGATAATCTCTCTTCTTTCCTTGTGGATGAAAGAAAGGTTATTGTAGGGCAACTAGCCATGTGAGCAAGCCACAATACGCCACTATCCATAGTTAAACAACACTTCAAATACTTCAAATGTGTATACAACTTCACGATATCGGTTCTACCACATGCATTAATTATATTCTTCCCTTCAAATCCACGCTTAGAGTCTTGGTCAATCAACATTACTTTATGGGTCTTGGTGATTTCAAAAACCATCTTTTTTACAAATTCCTCTGGCATAGTTTTCATTTTACCAGAACCACGTAACTGAATTCCTATCACTTCATCCGTTTTCTTAAATAGTATCCTACTTTCCTTTACATGAGAAGTCCAATCCAGTTCATTTAATTCTTCATCCAATATGAATTTTGAATAAATATGAACTCGGTGTATTAACCGTTCTGGATTTGTATTCGAATGGTCGGCTTCTAATACACCATCCAATCCAAGTTTAATTCCATATATATCACTCTCCACCAAATTACGACTTGTATATGGAATTATTGTAAATTCTGGAAATAGCGTTTTAATGGTTCTTGTATATCTAGCACTTGTCGCAATAGTGACCTTCATACCATACGTCTTACGTAAATGTCTGGCAATTGGAATTAATTGTATTACATCACCCAGTGCGTATGTTCTACATAAAACAATCTTCTTCTGTTCTTTGATTGAATCACATGAGAATGGCACGACGTTCTGTACGATGTTTATATCCATCGTAATAGTATCTGCATCGAAAATCATGTTCGGATAGACCTCAAGAGGCTCAAATGAGCTTGACGTTGGTAATATCTGTACACACTTCCCCATATTTGCATATAAATCCATTTAATTTCTCCATTCAGTTTAATATAGATATAGGGCTACGTAGCCCATATATTATGAGTTCTCGTCAGGATCACCACCAACATAATCTTTACCTTTAAGAAGACGCTGTGCATATTTTTCTGGAATGTCGTGGATATTGCCTCTAATGAAGTGTTGGAATGTTCCATCAAACATCTGTGCGCTCACCGTTCCATATTTACCGATATACTTCACCTTTACAAGCACATCTGCTTCAACAACTTCTTCAACGACAACAGGCTTAACCTCTTCAACAACTTCTTCAACGACAACAGGCTTAACCTCTTCCACAACTTCTTCAAGTTCTACAATAGGTTTGGTATCTTCAACTACTGGAAATTCTATTCCAAGGTCATTTTCATTATTTGGAATAATTTCAGATATAGAAGAATCCATCTTCTTCTTATTTGACTTACTTGAATTTTTCTTCTTAGCCATTTTTTTATATCCTTTAATATTGATTTCATGTTTCCGTAACACTATTTAACATTCTATCATAATCGGGGTTATTTTTGCAAACCGCCTGACGATAAAAGACGATGAGCCTAATTAAAAGCTCACCGTTCTTAATTTAGAGATTATGAATTAGTTATGATAACCTTACCATAAAGTCCAGGGATAACACATTTTCTGGCCGCTCTTGACATAATAGCTCTTGTCTTAACTAATGTATCAGGATTAGTGAAAGCATCAGTGAGATAAGCCATTTCGTAAGGGGAGAAAACATAACCAGTCTCAGACCAGTTACCAGCACCATTGTAACCAACAAGCATTTCGCCTGTGATGAATGGGTCTACGTATACTCTCCAACGATTAGCGAGTGTTCCAGCGAAATAACGTCCACCAGTTTTGATTATTTGAGCATCAGAAGCGATGTTCGAAGCTTCAAAACCTTTCATTTTTGCCATGAATGTAGCTTCATCAGCAGAAACGATTAGGAAGTTTGTTCTACGATAACGTGCTTTGAAAATCATGTTATCAACGTCGAGGATTGATTCATAGAATGTTTCCATCCAGAATTTGCGCTCTTCGTAAGAAATTCCAACAGGTTGTTTCTTATTGAAATATGCAGTACCACCAGAAGCTAGAGAGAATAAATCAGCTATGATTGTTCTATCCCACTCACGAGTTAGTTCAGCACCCATATTAGATGTCACAAGGCTCATTGCATTCATACCATGATATGCAAGTAAATCTTGTTCAACTTCTATAGTTACATTACCCTTGAGCTTTTTAGTTGTGGCCGCAACATCTTCCGATGTAACTTCCATGTCAACTGTCTGGATATCTGTTGGTGATGTTGGGTCATACTCAACATTGTTTGCATATTCACGTCTTGCGTGAATATCTGAGGAAAGTGATGTTCCATCCGAACGTTTAAAATCGTTATAAAAGATTTTATAGTTTGGTTGAGTGATTGGCTGTAGAGAAACGAATTCTCTGGAAATCATATTAGGATAGATTTGACCAATCATTGCAAGTTGAAGCTTCACAGTATAGGCGATATCGCCTGTGTCTGTTTGCTTTGTCGTTGCTTCATCAAGACTTCTCAATGTGAATTCATTGTAGTCTTGTCCATACTTTCTACAAGCACCTTGAACAGCATTGTCAATTAAGACAGCCATTTTGTTCTCTTCTAACTCGTTCAACATTTGGCTTCCGCTGAAATGTTTGGCTTCGTCAAGAAGATGTCCATACTTGTCCATAAGCATGTCATTTCGTTCTGTAAATGTTACTTTCATTACAAATGGTCTCCTTCTTATTTTTTACCAAACATTTCGAGGTATTTGGCTTCTGTCATGTTAGGTAGGCGCATTGAGCGTCTATCTTTATTTCTACCGTTAAAGTCAATCAATTGAGCTTCGGTCAAAAGTGAATCTTTGTCAGATTTCTCTGCGCTATCTTCAGTTTGTTTTGACTTAGAATCAGCTGGCTTGCCAGAATTTTCTGTCATTTCTTTAACGATTTTGGAATTGCTTTCATAAACGCTTTTTACTTCGTCTTTGGTTATGCAATTTTCAAAACAATTTTCAAATGATTCGAATTTAAAGAAGGCTTCATCAGTAGCTTTAAGTTGCTCAATGTATGCCTCTCTAACAGCTTTAATGTGGTCATCTTGGATTGTTTTAAGCTCAAGCTTAGAACTATCAAGATTAGCAATAGCCTCTGTTAATGATGCGGTAATCTTAACAATTTCAGCATCTCTTTCAGTAACGATTGCGCTTTCTTCAACAACTTTGAATTTGTCAGGACTGATTTCTTTGATTTTTTCAATGAGACTGTCAAGAAGAGCAGTTTTAGCTTCTACGAGAGAAGTCTTTTCTTCGAGAGTAGCTTTCATTTCTTCAATCTTTTTGTCGAATTCAGTATTCAATTCAAGTGTAGTTGAATCTACAAGCTGTTTAACCAAGTTTGGCAAAGCAGTTCTTAGTTCTTCTACTGTTTTAAACATAGTAAGTTTACTCCTTATATTAGATTCGATGTGCATGTATTTCTCTGTGTCGAGAACCGAGGGGTCGTCTACGAAATCAACTGAATTAAGTTCAAAATCACTAATTACTTCAAAAGTACCTTCGTGACCTTCTACCTCTTTATCGATACCATAACCATACCCTCTAGTAGAAACACCAATTTTTCCACCTTCATCTAAAATGTCTTTCAACACCTTAGCAGATTCATTGTTAAGTATCTTAGCTTTATAATATGCAAACCCATCTTCCTGAACATCCGTAATCTCTTTAAGTATAGCACCAGACTTTAACAAAGAAGGGCCACCATCAAAAAAGCCAGGATGGTCAACGAGCATTCTTATACGCCCTTCTTCCACCATTGGTCTTAATTTGGCAATAGCTTCATTTGCTACTTCCTTGGGATATACACGATTATTTCTGTTCGGAGTATCTGCTTGCATGAAAGCACCAGAAATGATATAACTCAGTTTTTTGGTACCGTCTTCAAGTTGCTTGGTCTCGACTTTGTGGTCGGTTCCATGCCAATTGATTTCGTGTACTAACTTTTTATTCATAATCGAACTCCTGTTGTATTTACTATAAATGAATGTGGGACTGAATGTCAATGAACTGTTTTAAATAATGCGTAATAGTGTGGGTATGGTATTTTAAGCTCAAGAGCAGTGTTATAATGCACTTCCCATTCATTTATTTGCTTATTTGTAAACCCTGAACGCTTTAACGTGATTTTAATTGCTTTCATTTCATTTATTGTCCTTCAATTTAAACAGTATCGCACTCATTATATCAATATCAACAACCTTACCCGATATGTCTTTAACCTTCACATACATACCATTTGAAGATATTACCTCTCCGTAAAATTGCCGACCGTTATCAAAAACCGAAAGAAAATCCTTCGGGGTAAACCCATCAACAGCGACTTCGAAATGCTCATTGGAAGCGAATAGCTTGATTTCAGCTACATACTTAGCAATTGGAAGTCGTGAAGAAACTGCATAATTATTTGTATGAATTGTATCTGAGTATTCCAGCTTAAATTTCTTAGCATATACAAGATATGTAGCATTGTTAGTTATCGCATACAATCCCCGATATCTATAGAATAGAGAACTGACCTCAATTAATCTATCAATTTCCATTTCATCGGGTATCTCTTTTCTACTAGGCATATACTTATCTAATAGAAAGTTTTCATACTTATTGTCATAATCTTCTATTTTGAATTCTAACTGACATAGACAATTTGATAAACAAGCTGTATTCCCTGCCTGTGGTACCGTTGGTAAATCCTTTTTACCATATGGGCTATTCATTGCGAATGTAAGGCAATCTATACAGTGTTTATCGGTTATACCAAGCTTCCAGTAGATTTGAACATCTTCTGGGAGATATACAATCTTTCCAAAGATGAACATTGGCTTTAGACTATCTGAATACATTTTAAGTCTTCTACTATAATCCATCTTACCAGTTCCATTCATGATATCTTTTGAGAACGTATTCATGAATTGCATTTCTTTACCGACTTGATAACCAATCGAACGGTTTTCATCTTCGGATAATTTGGTTGCATCTTCATCACTAAATTGCTTTCCCAATAAGAATGCCTGTTTAAAGTTGTTTGAAATTGCTTCTCGTTGCAAAGACAAGAACTCATCCCTATCGATGGTATTTGTCTTAAACGCGGAGAAGTTTCTTTCAAGTTCTTTTCTATAAGACTTCTTCGTTCGAAAGAAGTCACCGATTATAGAAGCTTTACTTTTCACATTAGTATTGATTGGAATATCAATACCTTTATTCTTCTTGAGCATATTTTTTGAAAACTTTGCTTCTATGTAATCTAAGATATCCACATTATTCTCCGATTTTCGCCTGAGATAATTCTATCAATTCAAACATCATTTTGCCGATGACTGGGTTATTCTCAACGATTTCGTTCATCTTTTCCCATTCAGCAAATTCACTTTCAGTTAACTTCTCTTTAATGATTGCGATTGATTCTTCCTTTGTTGGAGGCTTCTCTTCATCCTTATCATTTGGATTGATTGTGTTAAGTGAGTTTGCCATATCAAGGGCTTTATCAGCTTCATCTTCCCTTACATCATCCATTCTAAGCTTCATTGCTTTGGCTTCATCTTCGCTCATACCCATTAGAGTTGTATAAATATAAATATCATCAACTACTTTCAAATCAACCTTTAATATTTTTGCAACTTCGGCTTTAAGTTTCTCAATGATGTATATTCGCTCTTGGTCTATTGTTGAGTTAGAAGCCCATTCAATATTGAGTGATGCTAGGTCAACATTCATTCCCTCAATCTTTAAAATGTGCTTATATAGCAATTTAATTGGTGGGGAAATGATAGTTTGAAATCTTCTAATTCTTCTGAGGAAAGTACTCATTTGAACATCTGACGTACTCTTAGCATTAATGTCTAATTCTTTACCGATTAATAGCTTAGGTGTTCCAGTTGAATAAATGAATTTATCCTGATAATACATTACATCTTCAATGTTTTTACCAACTGCAGAGTTATTATTCAATGGAATTACGTTACCACCTGAACCTGCTCTTGTTGGAACCATGATATCTTCGATAACTGAAAGTGGGTTATATTTCCATTTCCATCTACCTGTCTGATTATCGATATATTTACGGCGCATAACTCTTGATTTATATTTATCCAAGAAGTTTAATGCTTCAACGCCTTGTAGTTCACCAACATCAACAATCATGGCATAATTCTGATTAGCTCTTGAAAGTCTGGAAATCATCATTCCTTCTTCCATAAGTAGAATCTGTCTATAAGACAATCTACTTTTCTCTATCATGGAAACACCTTTACCATGAGCAGAATATCGCTTTCTGTCAGTGTTTAGAGATAAATGAAATACTTCATCATTATCCAACGAAGCAATTGTTTTACCTTCAATATGTTGTAGCATATATGGGCTTGATGATGGGAAACCATCATTCATTACAGGAACTATAGTTCTAACTGGAATATTTCTAAATCCCAAGAATTGTTTTCCTGATACATCTACAACTAGTTCTTCTACATTATCACCATACTTCAACATAGCTCTAACTTGAGCATATAGCTGTTCTTGCATGGATATTCTTGCATCTACTTCATCTATAATATTTTGAGCTTTTTTATCCGTACTCTTAACTTTGAATACTTTTGTTTTATCATATGAGTTCGGATATATGATGAAATCTGCATTTATATCTAAAGCAGAAGAAATCTCAGGCATTTCGTTATCCATCTTGTCAAATTCTTCATAACGAAGTTTATCGCTAGAATCTATATATAATGTCTTTTGAACTTTAGTTCCCCAATAATCATGCTGTTTCGCACTTTCGGGGTAATTATCTTCATCCGATACAACGTCACTTGGTCGTGGCGTTGGGTCGTCTACTGAAACGGATTTCTTTTCTTCGTAGCCAAGAACTCCTGCAATTTTATTTAATATGCTCATATGATTACATCCTTTAATCGTATTCAGGTAATATTATACACCAATATTAACTACTTTGCAATTCCTTACATCCCACGAATTTCTCGTTCAAATGCTTCAATTTCTGGGTCGTCACTAAATTCATGATGTTGTGTAGCTCCATCTTCGCCCTCAGTTCCCATTATACTCGGCATTAAGTCACTTGTGCTATAAACTGGATCAACATGCATATTATATACCATAGAAGCAACGGCATCAGCCATATCTTTTGAGTTGTGAACGAATATACCAGCCGATAATGCAAAGTTATTACTCACTGGAACTTCTATATCATAAACTGGGATTGGGGTTTTTGAATGGATTTTTTCGATTTTTACAATCTTGTGATTGTGCTTATATCCTATATTGATTATATAACCAATTGATTTTAGTCGACGTTTGACAGCAACATTACCACCACCATAAATTTTGTAAATTTCAGCAATACCTTTATATTCTAAAGATGTATCAAATTTGGATAACCAGCGGTCATCTTCTCGCTGTATTCTTTTGGCAAGAGCCTCCTTTAATTGCGTTTTTGATAGTTCCTGTCTTCGCAGTTTACCCTCTTCGCTTTGCCAATAGCCAGAATTTACTTTATTTGCTTGCGCCCTTGACAATTTTCTTCTATTTGATGTCCTAGAAATTTTGGTTAAGTGTTTACTTACTTGTGCTGGATTCATTTTACTATCTTTTAAACGAATTTCCCATGGTGCTAATTTTGAATCTGGGTCGATACCAGCACGAATTCTAGTATTTCGTTTTAATGTTTTTACTCGCCTTGCAATATTTTCTGGTTTATTTCCGAGTTCGTTTAATAGACTGTGAACTCTAGCATGGTCTTCTCTGGTCATCCGTTTGAGATTTATACTACTATTATTCTTTGGGTTTATATCATAGTGATGAACCACTACATCGTCTGAATCTCGCTTACCATTATAATATCTATCAACCATTGAATGTGTAAATACCTGCTTCTTGGTTTTATTATTTTGAAATCTTTCATATCCATTTAAAAAACTCCCCTCATAATTTGAGTATAGAGGCATCAATGAATCTACATTGCTTAAATATTGAGCTTCTTTATAAGTTCCATCACGCAACATAAACTTATGTTCTGGTGTGCATTTTACAATTTCCCCATTATCTAACGTAATTTGTAAATAATCTACAACTTCTTTAGTTTTCCATATCTTTTTAGCAATTGTTGGAATTATTTCACCATCGGATTTACAACCATATAACTCAACATTTGACTTCCCGACCAATTCTTTAATTTTTACATGCTTGCCATTAAGTAATTTTATTTTAGTTTCACCCAAGAAACATCCAGTTGGTGGATGGTCAATTTTATTTCTACTATAATCTCTCTCAAGTTCATTGAGTTCAATTTCGAGTTTTGGATGATATACGGAACGAATTCTACCTTCATACAATGCTGTTCTGAATGTTTCGTATGGCTCTGGCGTTCTATCCATGGAAACATATACCATATTGATTCCATTTCGTTTCATTTGTTGTTGCATATCCTTTGATTGGAACCCATCACAGCTTGCTCTACGAACTCTATACAGCTTCTTTATCAATTGGAAGATTAGATACCTGACTCGTGCTATCTCAACCTCACCAAATTCTTTCTCTGGAACAATTTCCAATAACAATTCAACAACTATTTTTGGTAATCTCTCAGTATAACTTTCCATTTTCTGAGTTTCGTCATTGAATAATTCACGTTTCATATCGGCATATCCCTCAATATAACCAACAGCAAAACCAAACCTATCTTTCGTTATCCCGATATCCATTCCACTATACCTTGGAACATCTGGATTGGTGCAGGTCTTACGAATGAATTCTCTAACTAAGAATTCTGATTTCGGTGAAAGTGTTGCTTGTTCAACGCTGAAAATGCTTTGGAGACCTTCATCAAACATTTCCATAATCTTATCTTTATTACCGATGAATGGCTGAATAGCATGAACACCAAGTCCAGCGATATCTCTTATAGCATTCTCAATATCTCTCTCAAATGCGTCATAGAAATCCATTGGAACATTGATAACCACTTTACCTTTCGGCTTCTCAAATTCATTCAGAATTCTACTTCTTCTATTCAGTTCACCAATTTCAACTCGGAATTCTTGTTTTGAATATGCATCACGATTTACTTTCCACTGGTTATAATCCATGATATGTGCAGATTTATTTCCTGTCTTTCTCATGGCTGATTCTAATTCGTCAATATGCTCAGTTGTGAAATCGTTTGGATATACTCTTGAGGAACCCAAGTATAGAATTCCAGGACGTCTACCCCTTTTCAAAAATCGAGAATCAAGTCGTCGTCTCAAGCTTCTATACAATGTTTTCGCTTCATCAAACAAACCAGTTCCATTTTCAGAACGCTTAGAATTCTTAATCTTTTTGAAGAAGTTTGCTTCATCCATTGCGCCAGAAAATAGGTGAAGACCGATATTTGACGAATGAGAAGAAGATGCTGGAAATAATTCAATCTTATTTGGGAATATTAATGAGTCAGTTGCTTTCTTTTCATCAAACATGAAGTTCTCTTGAAAAAAAGGTATCATGCGTATCATATCTTTAACAGTGGCAAAAATGTTCTTTTTACCTTGTCTCTCTGTAACAGATATAATGATTATACCTATGGGAGTACTGGGAGCCAATCGGTAATATCTCTGGGGATATTTCAGACAAGCCAGATAGTAGAGTTGCCACAATACTCCAAGTTGCATGAAAAATGATTTTCCCCATCCAATTGAACCAGTTAATACCACTTCGGATATAACTGAATCTGGGCTATGTATGTTTATGAAATCCTTTCTTAGTTGTGGATATATCGATTCACAAACACCGACACCACTTTCTGGATTTATCCCACAATAATATGGGTCATCTAGGAATGTTTCAGGGCTAACCATTTCATATCTAAATGGATTTGACATCTCAACAATCTCTTCAAATGATTCATTTATAATCTGAGAAATTTCACCTTCTCGTCCTTTATATTCTCTAAATAAATCATTTACGAATTCGGGGTCATCTAGGACGCCGAGTAACTTCATTTTTATCGCTTCTATCTCATTTATTTTCATAGTCTAATCATAGCACAATAGTTTTATAGATGTAAAGAATATCTTGACAATGGATAGATGAATTGTTATAATTGATTAAATGCACATTTAAGGAGTTTAAATTGAATTATACAAACCTACAGGGTATTATAAATAATATTTATAATAAATCTATTAGGGATTTTACGGTCAAGTGCTTAAAAGAAGCCCCTGATTTCCTTTCTGAGATACCAGCTAGTAAAAAGTATCATCCACTTCCAGCGAGAGCCAAGGGCGGGCTTATATGGCACATTCAATATGCCTGTTGGTATGCTAATCTATTTATGCAAGCCTATAAATGGGATTGTGATGGTAAAAAGAAAGTAAATAATATTAAAGGTGATATTGTTCTATCTTCTCTATTACTGCATGATATCGGCAAGATGCAAAAATATCCTAACTGGTGGGATTATATAAATCATCCAGTCGTTGCGGTTAAGATGATACAGAAGAATAAAAGTATGTTGGATGAACGCATTTGGAAGTATATCTCACAGTGTGTCATGCACCATATGGGACCGTTTGGTGGAGATAGTTTCATGAAACCACTCACCAAATATAATCTGTTGGAACTTGTAGTTTACAATTCCGACTTTCTATCTTCAAGACAGGAGTTACAAGTATGCCAAAAGTAGCAAAACGAAATAAGCATGTTGAAAAAGAACTGCAAGAAATTTCGGACAAAATCAAAGATGTATTCAGAAAGCGAATACATGAACTTGATAATATCTCACAAAGTGACCTAGCAAAGATAATGGGTTGTACTAGAGCGAATATATCTGCCGTTCTAAGCCCTACATTCATTCTTTCTCTCAGAAGTATCTTAGACCTTTCTAAAGCATTGGGTCTTGAGTTTGATATTCATTTCAAAAAGGATAAAAATTATGAAGGTAGGTTGGACACAAATAAGGGGTAACTCTTATCGATTTATAGTTGAGGCGGGTGTTAAGTTCAAAGAATTGCGAGAATATTTAGCAAATGAACATGGACTATATAGACAGCGAATTCTACTCAAAAAATATACTATGCAATTTAATCATGGTGTATATGACGTTGATTTAATAGGAGCAGAAGAATGCCAATTCCCATCATCGGAGCCATATTAGTAATAATCTGTATCGGGATGGTTAGGGATATTTGTAAACTTGAAAATCAGGTAAGTGCATTACAGAAATCAAAAGATTTACTGACGGATGCAGTGCGTGAAATGAACGATAATCAAAAAGAATTATTTGCAAAACAATTGATTGTTGAACTAATACATAACATGGTTACATATGAAGATGCTATAAAAACTCTACAAGATATGGAAATGTGTGATGAACGTGAAAGTGCGTATACAAAGGCATTAAGCCATATATATAGCGAAATGACGGAGGGATGTGAATGATGGAAACGAATAAGATATTAAAGGGAGATTGTGCAAAAGTCTTAACTACATTACCTGATGAATGTATAGACTTAGTTGTTACAAGTCCCCCATATGACAAGCTTAGAGAATATAAAGGATTTGTATTCGACTTTGAAGCAATTGCAAAAGAGCTATATCGCGTACTCAAGCCTGGTGGAACTCTTGTGTGGATAGTCGGCGATTCATCCACTAAAGCCAAAGGGGAAAGCCTGACGAGCTTTAAACAAGCTTTATTTTTCAATTCTCTTGGTATGAACGTACACGATACAATGATATATGAAAAGAATGCAATTCCTTACCCAGAAGTATACCGTTACTATCAATGTTTTGAATATATGTTTATTCTGACAAAAGGTGAACCTAAGACATTCAACGCAATTCAGGATAGAAAAAATAAACATGCTGGAATGAAGGTAAGTGGAACTGAGCGTAAAGCTGATGGTTCTTTGAAAGTTAAACCATGTAAGAAACGTGGTGCAGTGATTAAGAACTTCGGATACCGCTGGAATATCTGGCGTTATAACGTGGGCGTGGTCAATTATGGCGATAAAAGCCTTGCGGTGCATCCAGCTACATTTCCATTGGAACTTGCAAAAGACCATATCAAAACTTGGAGCAATAAGGGTGATGTTGTATTAGACCCTATGGCTGGTTCTGGTACTACTTTATGCATGGCACAAGAATTAGACCGCAAATATATTGGGATTGAACTAGCTCAGGAATATATTGATTTGATTGAATATCGAATGGATGGACAGCGATATCACGATGAACTTGGAATCGAGCGCAAATTAAATAAACTTTGGTAAAGGATAACATTATATGGTTTCAGAAAAAATTAAAAAGTATATCGAAATAACGCAGAATGCAGTTGGAATTAATAGACCAAACGTCAACGATGACATGGGACTTCAATTTTATCATATCGCTGTAGAAAAACCAAATGGTGATATATTTACAAATGTCATTAAATTTATACCAAGTCATTATGATAAAAACGCAATCTCAACATTCGATAGAATGAATTCAATTGAATCGTTAGAAAATTTTGTTGGATGGGTTGGTATCACTAAAAAGATGGAGAAATTAGATAATGGAAATTAGATTATATGCAGGGCAAATTGGCTCTGGTAAAGGTTATATCACGTCACAACACACTAAGAAATTGAAAGAAGTTGGGAAAAGAATCCTCAATTTATCTTTTGCAGACCCTATAAAGAGGTTTGTTGATTCTATGTTTGGGTTTGATAAGAACTTAAAGCCAGTTACAAAAATACTTACAGAGGGCGCATTTGATAGTGAGATTGAAACTACAATATATAATTTTGTCAGGGGAGCTTCTGGCGTTGGAAGAGATATAAAGGTTTCGGAAGAGACCCAAGATGATTATGACCGAGTTGTGAAGTTGGTTAGAAATTCATGGGAAGTTGATATAAGTGACGAACACAAAATTAAAAGCATCCGAAAGGCATATCAGTTAGTTGGAACCAATATCGCCCAACCTCACAGAATGACTATCTGGGCTGAGTATATGATTGATATAATTGGAAGGTTTAAAGATACACCTATAGATTACATTATCATTGATGACTTCCGTTTCTTAATGGAAATATTTGTTATAATGACAAAGCTTGGATTTGATGTTGATATCATTCCATATGTTATTATTGCTGATGAAAGAGTCAGGGCAAAACGTAGAGAATGTACAATCGAAGAATTGCATGTGATGGAAGAACATCTATCAGAAAAAGAATTTAAACTCATCCATGAGTGGGTTAAGATGCGATTTCCAAACAATATAATCAACAACAATTAAAAATATTCATACTAAAAATGGCTGAAAAGTGCTATATTGTGTCAACCAAAATTTTTAAAGGATACTAAAGATTAAATGGCAAATTTAAGTGTATATCAAAACATTATTCACAATAGAACTTACGCAGGAAAACATAACGGCAGAATGGAGAAATATGCCGAGTCGGTCGATAGATACATAGACTATATCAAGAATAGATTTACTGGTAATGATAAAATTGAAAAAGCCATAGAAGTGTGTAGGGAACTTATGCACGAACAGTCTATTGTTGGTTCAATGAGATTATTTTTCTCCGCTGGTAAAGCCGTTGATGCTGAAAATGCAATGGCATTTAATTGTAAATATCAAGCAATTGATTCTATTAAATCCTTTGCAGACCTGTTATATTCCTTACTCTGCACATGTGGTGTAGGAATATCTGTACAAAGTAAATTCGTAAATCAGTTACCTACATTACCCGATTCATGGTACACCAAGAATGAGATAGATGTCGTTGAAGATACTAGAAGTGGTTGGGCTTGGTCTCTGAATAATTTCATAGAACAATTATATGAAGGGAATGTCGTTGCATTTGATACGAGTAATGTTCGTGAACATGGTGCGCCACTATTAACTTCTGGTGGCTATGCGTCAGGGCCAGCACCATTATTGAAAGTGCGTGAATTTATATTAGATATGTTCAACGAAGCACTCGCATTGGGTCAAACAAAAATCAAACCAATCCAAGTTCATGATATCTGTTGTATGATTGCCGATTGTGCAGTTCAGGGTGGCGTTCGCAGAGCCGCTTTAATCAGTCTCTTCGATGAAAACGATGAAGAAATGATTTATTGCAAGACTAAGGAAAATCTAGCTCTATATCCATGGAGATATAATTCAAATAACTCAATGGTTTATTTTGAAAACAAAAAGCAATTCAAAAAGGCTTGGAAACTGACTAAGGTTAATGGAGAACCAGGATATATCTTCTACAAGAACATTGAAGAGAAGATGAAAGGGCTTGGCAGAGTAAGTAAAAAGGGATGGGGTGTAAATCCATGTGGAGAGATTATAATTCCACCTAATGCTTTCTGTGTTTCGGGGGATACAAAAATTATTACAAAGGATGGAATTGAAAAGATTGAGGATGTTATAGGAAAGGAAGTTGAAATTTGGAACGGCGTTGAATGGTCTAAGGTCAAGCCATATCAAACTGGAGATAATGACGATTTGTATAGAGTTTCATTTTCAGATGGTTCTTATTTAGATGCAACGAAAAATCACAAATTTTTGGTTAAAAATCGGTTTAATGTAGAATTTAAAGAAATCGATTTAATCGATTTAATCGATTTAATCAAAGATAGTAAATATAGTATACATTCACCAAGAAGTAATATTAAAATGATGGAAGATGAAGGCATTTCTATAAATGATGCGTATGAATATGGTTTCTTTATCGGTGATGGTAGCTTATTATATACAAAAAATACATGTACTCCAAAATCAGATATATTTACAAATAGTAATAAACCTATAAATGGACTCAATGGAAGGATTGTTGACAAAGTATATCAAAATCAAAATGGTTCAGAATACAAAAATATATATTTCGATACACTTAATGTAGATTTATGTAAACGTATGAAAACCGAACAAGGGCTACCCAAAGATATATTTTCATGGAATCGTAAATCTATACTAAAATTTATTGCTGGGTGGGCTGATGCAGACGGATGTAATGCCTCTAAAGGTATTCGCATTTATGGAAATTGTGAAAATATTAAAGATTTGCAACTTCTATTAACAAAGGTTGGTATAAATTCATCATTTAATATAATGGCGAAACGGGGAAGTGTTGCCAATACACCAAACAATGATACATTTATACGAAAATCTGGTGTATATTATGTTCAAATTGTAAAAACTATAAATATCCCATGCAAACGCTTAATATGCAACAATCGCAATGAATCTACTGGAAAGGGAAAAAATCAAATATATAAAAGTATTGTGAAATTAAATGGTAAACATAAATCGTATTGCTTAACTGAAAATAAATTACATCAATGTGTTTTTAATAATGTATTGACTAAGCAATGTAACCTAGTTGAGAAGGTATGTAGACCACATTACTCTCTCAAGGATGATATGACTCATGTAAGATACGTTACCATCTTAGCTTTATTACAAGCGACATTAACCGATTATGGTTTTGTTTCAGATGAAGTTACATTCAATCAGGAAAATGACCCAGTTATAGGCGTATCATTAACTGGTTTATGTGACTGTCAAGCATATACAACTGGTGACTTTGGTGCAAGATTAAGAATACTCAAACGGGTTGTTGATAATACTGTAGAAGAATTCTGGAAAGTAGTTGGGCTTAAATCAAAACCAAAGGCAAATACTTGTGTTAAACCATCTGGAACTGTATCTCAACTAGTTGGATGCTCGAGTGGTATTCATCCAAGATACTCCAAGTATTATATGCGTAGAGTATTAATCGGAACTGAAAGCCCATTACATGATGCACTTGCAAAGAATGGTATCTCATATGAAGATATTAAAGGTGTTAATGGTAGAGTATTTAAGTTTGCAATGAAGAGTCCAGAAAATTCACTTCTTGTTGAAGATGTGACCGCCAGACAACAACTTGAATATGTCAATGAAGTGTTGAATTCTTGGTGTGACCATAACCCAAGTTGTACTGTTTATGTTCGTGAACATGAATGGGAAGAAGTTGAAAATATCCTTATTGGTAATCATAAATTTATAGGATTATCATTCTTACCAGAATCGATTGCAACTAATACTAGCGGATTTCTATATTTGCCATATGACAAAATAGATAAAGCGACTTATGAAAAATATGCAGTTGAGCAAGATATAGAATGGGCTGATATTCTCAGTGAAGATACCAAAGAAGAAGATACCAAAGAAGTTGAACTGTGTTGTGGTGGGGGAAATTGCCATATATCGTAGGAGGTTATTATGGGTAAGGGTTTGAGTAGTAAAGGTCTTTCAAAGGAAGCTGGTCGGCGTAATAAGCAGATGAAAAGGGCTTCTTTGGAAGATGCTAAACCTGATGGTGGATTCAATGCCGATACGTGTCGAATGAACCGTAAGCAGAAACGTAAATGGGAAAAGGAGAATCGAAAGAAATGACAGGAAATGTATTAACAGGAAATATTATTTATTTCAGAAAACTTCACGATAAAGCAGTTATACCAGTAAAAGGCTCTAAGAAAGCCAAGGGATATGACCTTCACGCAATTGAAGATGTTGAAATCCTTGCTGGTGAATGGGCTTTGGTTAAAACTGGATTATGTTGGCAACCAGAAGATGATAAAGTAGGTCTTGGTATCAGACCTCGTTCGGGATTGGCTTTGAAATTTGGTGTAACCGTATTAAATGCTCCAGGAACTGTCGATGCCGACTATCAGGGAGATATTGGCGTAATCCTAATTAATCACAGTAAAGTAGATTATTTAGTTAGTGCTGGCGATAGAGTTGCTCAGATGATTATAGAGGGTGCTGACGACGTTCATATCATCGAGTCCGATACAATCTGTAAGGATAAGACTGAAAGGGGTGAGGGTGGCTATGGAAGCACAGGAAAATAACATTCCACCCATGGGTACGCTTAAACCCCATACTTGTAATCGGTGTGGGAAAAGCTTACTTGTTTACGCATATGATTTGAAAACTGGCGAATATATATATTTATGCAAAGAGTGTTCAGTTGCAGTTCTAGGCAATTTAATAGAGAGAATATCTTTAAAAAATATAAAGAAATATATTTGACATTGTGATTTGAATATGATAGTATAGAATATCATCAAATGTGATGAATTAAACCAAATGGAGGTTTCTATAATGGAAACTAAGAAGAAAGAAATTGAAGCATATAAAGCTCGTTGCGACAAGATGACTAATGATGAACTTAAACAAGAAATCATTAAGCTCGAAAAAGAGAAGAAGGAAATCAAGAACAATATCGCAACGAAGACAGCAAGAATTAAAATCCTTGAGCTTGAAATTAAAAATGCTAAGAAAGCTGAACCTGTCGAAAAACCTGTTAATAAGGTTGAAAAGAAAGCTTCTAAGCCCCCTGTTAAGAAAGCTGAAAAGAAGAAGCCTGTTAAGAAAGCTGAAAAGAAGAAGCCTGTTAAGGTCATTAAATCCAAAGCAAAAACTCCTTCTAAATCAGATGACCTTGACGGACTTGACCTAGATGACCTAGACTCATAAACGATTTAAAATTTAAACATTGGAGAAGAAGAAATGGAACTAAATGAAGCAATTGCTAAAATTAAAGAATTACTTGAAACTATCGGAAGTGGTATTGATACAAATACCAAATCTGGTCACAGAAAGGTTAGAGTTGCCACACTGGAACTTGAAAAAGTAATGAAAGTATATCGAATGCTTTCACCAAAATGATGTAAAACAAAAAAAAATCCTCTCATTTATTTTGGGAGGATTTTTTTTATAGGAGCTAATCTTGGCTACACACATATTTGATATAGATGGAACTGTTTTTGAGTATCATACAAATGAATGGATTGATGGTGCTAGGGATAAAATCTTGGAACTTAGCCGAAAAGGTGATACATTGATATTTATTACAATGCGAGGAGGACAAGATAAAGGCAAGGAATGGAGTATTGAAAGAACTCAGGAAACATTAGTTGCCGAATTGAAAAGCCTTGGTGTAGAATTTAACATCATTTTCAATGTTCAGTCTCCAAGAACCCTACATGACGATGGTGTAATTTATTTGGATAGAAGAAGAACCAACGAAGTTTGGTAAAGGAAGTATTTAAAATGAAGTATGGAAAAGAGTATCACGAATATTGTAAAGATGATAAGGGATTCGATATGAATTCAGTTGGTGGTTGGCATGAGGAATATATGAATTTCCTCAATGAAGTATTTGGGAATATCATTGTAAAAGACTCAATATCTCTTGATGTTGGCTGTGCTACTGGTAGCTACTGTGAGCTATTCCGCAAGAATGGGCTAGAAATGTTTGGTTGTGATGTATCTCAGTGGTATATAGACAATACCAAATTCACCAAGGTTAAAGATAGAATGGCTGTTATTGAAAATAATAAAATTCCATTCAATGATTCAAAGTTCAATTTCGTTCACATGAGTCAAGTAATTGAGCATATCCCAGAAGAAGATATCATGGAAGAACTTGCTGAAATAAAGCGTGTTATGAAATCTGGCGCAATCCTTTATATAAGCACCGTTGGAGAAGGTCCAGAAGTTCCAAGAGAAGGTGACGACCCAACACACATATCTTGCTTTTCTGATGAAAAATGGACTAAGATTTTCAAAGATGCTGGATTTATCAATCATACAAAGAACTATCGAATTGCTATATCTAAGAATAAATTTGCAAATGATTGTGGTTGGGTAAATTTTGTTTTAAGTATAAAATAATCCCATTGGGATATTTCGTAAAAGGTGGCATCAGTAATGGTGTCATTTTTTTTATAAATAAATGTTGACATAATGTTATGGTTTGTTATATAATATAATCAATTGGAGGTAATGATGAAAAAATTAAAAGATTTTACAGGAGATTTACATGATGGTGGAAACGCATATTCACTTCTAGTCAAATTCAAACGTCAGGCAAAAAGAGAGGGATGGGCTAACGATGAAATTGAAGTAGTTAGAACAAAGGCTCTTAGTGGAAGCTACGAAGAATTAATTGCAACTCTCAAAAGTCATATAGAAGGTTAAAATGAAGTATATTAAAGTTGAATTAAATCACTTTCCCCCATCTAAGGTCATTGTTAAAGCAGTTGGGATACCATATAATATAGATAACCCTACAATGGAAATCGTGAATAAGGTAGTTGGTTTATGGAAGCATGAAAGTGTTTCAGAACACATTACATTGAACTTTACATTAAGCGGTTTCTCAAGAGCAATTTTACAGCAATTGGCTAGACATAGAATGGCTAGTCCAACTGTAAAATCTACTAGATATTCCTGTTCCAAATTATTAGATACTTTAACTAGCTACGGTGACTTAAATATTTCACCAGCAAGCTTCGAAGAAGTTATATCAACAAATGTAGAGAACTTTGTTATACCAGAAAAGCCAGATAATATAAATTCCGAAATATGGCGTGAATTCCTAACTAGAATGCATGGGCTTGACTTTACTTCTCTTCAAACTATGAAGTGGGCTAAGTCGATTGGGATTCCAGCAGATTGCTACAAATATTTAATCGTTGAGAATTTCAGAAGCAAAATGATTTGGACTATTAATTTCAGAAGCCTTATTAACTTCCTCGCATTGAGAATGAATAATCATGCACACCCAGAAATTATAAGACTTGCATCTTTGGTTAAATCTGAAGTTTGTAGAGTTCCATATATTAGAAACCTATTAAAGATTATTGACAATCGGATGACTGTTGAAAAGATTGAAAAATTTCTCAATATTCATGCATATGGAATGAATAAAGAAATTGAAATTGGCAGTACTAGTGACAATGAAAGGAATTATGATTTTCCTATTCGGTTAGAGCTAATTGAACAAATTAAAGCGTTCATTGGAAGTAAAGGTAACGCAAAAAATAATGAGAAAGTGGTTAGTGAAAGTTTACGCCAAGAAATTAAAATGTATCGTGATGCACATTTGAAAGAACTTATAAAGGATAAAATCAAGGGTGGTCGGTCAACTGAATATCTGAAAATGTGCTATTTCGAAGACTTGGATGGTTGTGTGGCTCGCCATTTTGGTGAAATTGATTATGACAACTAAAGCCGAAGCGCATGTATATCGATTACAGGTAGAAGTCGAAACTTTAAAATCGCAGATTGAGGCTATGAAATCGCAGATTGAGGCTATGAAATGCTGTGCTAACTGTGAACATCACGACAAGGCTCTTAATCATCCACCTTGCGGAATATGTAAAATTGCTATACATCCACGAATTGAGCCTGTTGAAAGTAAGTGGAAATTGTCTACAAGTGATGTTAAGGTGAAGACATGGGAATAAAAATTGGTAAAATTGGACATCATATAAGTATTCTTGATGATGCTAAAAAAAAGTCAAAGTTATGATTAGGAATAGTGAAAAGGAATATGGCTATAAAGAAGGTATGAAACGACCTTGGAGAATACGATATTATTTCCTTAGACGTTGCCCTCATTCAAAACGCATGACATTCTGGCCAGCAAAATGTGATGGTCACGTTGCTACAGAGAAACGTGCGATTGAGCTTGCTAAGAAGTGGTTAGCCAATCCTATACTGACTTTGAAATATGAACCATAAAGGGTGAGTGTATTCTGATTTCATTGCAGGAAAAGGAAGACATGAACTTATTTTATATACTCGTTGTTTGTGGGGTTTACTCACAATGTGCCTTTCGACAAACAACAACTAATATCTCCAAAGGGTAGGGTGATTAACATGGAACCGACTATTATAATGATAGTTTTGTAGATTATGAGTCTATAATTCTAATCAAAAATTTAATATAAAATCACTGATGATTCCGTTTATTACGTAAGGTTATATGGTAATTTCGGAGTGAGAATCATCAGTGATTTTTTTATATTAAGATTAATATTGACAGATGTAATGGTTTGTTATATAATATAATCAATTGGAGGTAATGATGAAATATTTTTTCATAAGCTACATGGCAATGAATCCATATGGTAGATTTGTTCCTAAGAATAAGCTCATAGATACACACCCATTAAGTCTTGAATGGATGGATGAAACAAATTGCATCCTTGCATCATGGCAAAAGATTACAGAGAGCGAATATAACATGCATAACGAGGAATTTTAATGACAAAGCAAAAATTAATAGTTATGGATATCGATGGAGTGTTTGCGGATTCATACGCATGGCAACTTAAATATTTTACTAATGGGAAGATGGATGAAGAGGGATATCATGAGAATATAGCAGATTTCCCTGTCAATGAATGGCTTCTACGCCTAGTAAATTCATATGTGTTTGGTGGTAGGCACATCTTATTCCTTTCTGGTAGACCTTTAAGATATCTACGTGAAACGATTGACTGGTTCAGTAGTAATGAGAAGTTGACAATGTTCGATGTTAAAAGTGAACATAATTGCACATTAGTTCTGAAACCAAATATTTCTCAATCACATTCAGCTTGGAAAGTTTCAGTTCTTAAAGTATTAGAAACTAAATATGATATTGAAATATGTTTTGATGATAGTCCACACAACATCAAAGCCTTTCGTAAAGCTGGCTACAAAGCAGTTCAAATGGAGAACTTATACTAATGAGTAAACTACCAATTCCAGTAAATAGTTCAGGTGGATGTATCACATATAAAGAAGATGGTTCAATTGATACGGTTTATGGAACTATCTTTAAAACGGTCGATGAAGTTGAAGGTAGATACCAAAAGAATGTGGCTGGTATATCGTAGCAATTAACCCAAAGAAATTTACTGAATGCTGTATAGGTAGGATTAATTCATGGCGTAGTAAATTTGGTTTCACAAAAGCTTGGTATAATTCTGACTCGAACGGCAAATGGTATGAGCCTGATCCACATGGTAATAATTCAGAATCATTCGGCGATAGAGTTACTCATTGGGATTATCTACCCCCAGTTCCAAGATATAATTCAAAGGAATATAAATAAAATGACTTGTGTAATTGCATATAGACGAAATATAAATAAAATCATTCTTGCTAGTGATAAAATGGCATCAAACTATTATTCGAAACAAATAACTAAGGAGTCAAAAATCTTTGAAAAGAATGGCTTTCATATTGGCTGTACAACTTCATTTAGAATGATACAGATTTTGAAACATATCTGGTATCCACCTGACCGCAAGATTAAACAGAATACCGAGCAATATCTTTATAAAGATGTCGTAGAATCCATTAGAGCTTGCTTTAAAGCTAACGGATTTGGCGATGCCACAAAAGAGGTCTATGGGAATTTTATATTGATATATGAGAATCGGATTTTCGAAATGCAAAACGACTTATCATTAATGGAATCTGAAATGATTGTAACTGCAGTTGGTTCTGGTGAAGATTATGCAATTGCTTCCATCATGGCACTATTATCGTATGAGAAAAATGATAAAAAATTATTAACTAGAACATTTGATATAATTTCCAGCGTGGCAACAACTGTTAGTAAAGAATTTGAAATTATAACAATTGGTGAATGAATATGTGCAGATGCTATGCGCTTGGGAAATCCTATAATCCTCCACCATTCTGTTAATCAGCATAGTAGACGTTTCTTCATCAAAATGGCAAAGGCGTGTCAGAATAAAACTAGTCCAATAAACTTAGATGAAATAATGCTTGAAAAGAATTATGAATGGCGTGATAACTGTCATCCTCTTAACTATAAAATATAAAGGAATCTGTAAATGAATAAACCTATACCGATATTTGAAGACGTTCGCATTGACCCAGAAGTGAACGAGCAGATGAAAATGATGTGATTTATAAAAAGGTTGAAAGATGAATACAATAACCGAATGTCCACTATGCAAAGGTCGTTTTGAACAGTTAATTACAGGTAAATATATATGTTTTACAGAAACGTGTAGATATAGCAATGCACCAATTTCATATTCTGATATAATGGGGGAGAATTTCGGAAAGAGAAATATTCACATTCTACAAAGGGATGATTATGAAAATGAAATTAACAGATGAACAACGAGCCTTAATAATTAAACTACGTGAACTTACTGGTCGTGGAATGTTCTCATGTCATGAAGCATTGAAATTAAATGACTGGGACTTTGAGAAAGCCAAGAAATATATCTGCCATTCAAATCGCAGAAAATTAATAACGTGGGGTAAATAAAATGAATAAATGGGAATGGATGATGGAATACTGCAAGAATAGAAGTGTTTCTCCTGCTCAACAATGGGCTTGGGAAAAAGCTGAAAAAGCTTATAATAATCGAAATACATTCTTTGATGAACCATTTTGTTTCGTTTATGCACCATATATACCAAGATATTTTAGTAAATATTGTCATTTGTTTAAACCAGAAAAAAGTCCATTGAAAGGGCTTGTATCGATTAATCCAAATACAAATCAGATATGGATTTATGACGGAATTTCATGGAGAGAGAAGCATAATTTTAATCGCAATCTCAGAAGACTAGGAGTGATAAGATAATGAGCAAGGCAACTGACGTTTTTGATAAAGCAGAATTCGATAAAATACAAGGGCAAAATCGGGTAATGGCATCATATATGATGAGAGCAAATTTATATTCAAAACCAAAACGGGATGATATACCGCCAACAGTGAATACAATTGGTTTATATGTGCGTCAGCTTTCGCAAAAAAACGCCAAAAAGTGATTAAATTTGGCGTTTTTTTGCAATAATTTTTAGTGGATTCGCCTCTTTAAAACTCGTTCAAAATTTTTGATAATTGTTTGATAAACCAGTGATAATCAGTGTTATAGACATTTGATATTGGAGGGGAAAATGTGTCATATTTTTTGGTGGAATCGTTCAAAAGGGATGCTTTGAAACTTTTTGATAAAATTGTAAAATGTGTAGCAATCGTTGTGATATTTTTTTAGAAGCGTATAAAGAAAGAGAGGGTTGAACTTTTTGGACTGAAAATTGTAAAATGTGGAAGCGCGTCTAAGTAACAATATATATATACCCCCACCCGAAAAAAATTTTGGAAAAAAGAAAAATTCCTAAGTAGTAACCATTCACTACTTAGGAATTTTTCTTATTAAGATTTATTTCTTATTGGTAATACTTTGTATTGCTTTTATTTCTTCCTCTGAAAAGATTTCTTTTTGCTTCTTATCAATAATCTTTACTAGTAAAGAAATTTTAGTAATACGGTTGTATCTAGCAATTTTCATTTATTTGCTACCTGTTAAAGCGATTTTTTTGTCGGCTTCGATTTTCAATAATTCTTTCTTTTTGTCGGCTTCAATTTTCAATAATTCTTTTGAAATGTCTCCAGACTCGGCAAGGTCTTTTTTATATTTTTCTATACTAGCATCGATATTTTTATCGGGTGAAAAGGCATTTTTTAACATTTCGAGAGTAGCGGAAAATGAATTGTATAATACGATTCTTGATTTAGTATCTCTATCGGGTTTTACAACATTTGAAAATGAATTGTGTCCGGTGGTACCCCGGACACCATTTTTACCTACGACACTTAAAAACATTGCATAGGTGTCGGATTCTTTATTTCCAGTAAGAATTGATTTTATAATATCAGTAGTGTCAATATGTGAGGTTTGATTCTTGCTCCGAAGTGCAACCGCTCCACGCAAAATATTTAAATAAGGTGTCTTGATATCCGTAGAATTTCTTGCATCCCTTTCATTTTTTACAATTGCAATTTCTGCATCTTTAGCTTTCAATATCTCTTTGCCCGCTTTCACAGATTTTCTTAGAGCTTCAATTTCTAGCATCATTTCTTTTGTTGTCATCATTTCTTTTGTTGTCATTGTTTTCTTAGCCATGTTAATATTTTTCCTTTTATTGATGGAATGCTGTATCGCATCCAGTATCGAAATGTTTTGTTTTTCCCTCCCTTCAATATAAGTATAACCGAATTGAACGAATGTGTCAAGGTTAATTTTAATTTATATTATATTTATTTATATGTGACAGATAAGAATCGTTCCGAGGAATGTAAAAACAGTTGTCTTCACGACTATTGAAAACCGTTCCGAGGTCTTTTCTGTGGAAGTTCCGAGGAATAAGCTGGTGTGGAAATCGGCGAAAAGCAGTTGGCGCAAGCACAGCAGTTCCGAGGTATGTTAATTAAGTACATATGTACACAAAGTCACTTACCAAATTTCAACAGTTCCGAGGTTCATGAATCCGCCCCGTCCAGATTTCAACGAGTCACAATAAAGCTCGGAACTGATATCTAGCCGTTAGAAAAAGAACGTAAAAAAAAATTTTAACTTATTAAATTACCGTTCCGAGGTATGTTCTAACCAGCAGTTCCGAGGTATGTTAATTAAGTACATATGTACACAAAGTCACTTACCAAATTTAAAGTACATAAAAAAAGGGCAGTCACCGTAGTGACCGCCCTTTTTTATCGTTCTATTCTATTCCAGCAAGTTCTCCAAGCCCACCACCAATAAAGGCGTCCTTATCCTGATAGAATTCCTGACCAGCCTTGAGTATCATCAATTCAAATCCCTTAAGTTGTGAGAGGTCTATACCGTTATACTTCTCTACATCATCAGAGAAGCGGTCTATAACTGCCTTTACATCGTCAGTTAGCAATGAGAAATCTCTACGCGATATATCGCCGTTCTTAATCGTGAAACTGTATATTTCGCCAGTTGAGTCCACAACGAGCATATGGAAGTCTGCTACCATAATGCCTTCGCCCTCTTCTCTTACCGTTATGGCATCAATTATTGCAGTCTGCATCATCTGTAAGTCAGCCACCAATACCTGTTTAATCGTTCGTGATACTTTCATAAGTTCTCCTGTGGGATAAATTCCCGAAATTCAAATTAAGGGTTAGTAAACCTAACCATACCCTAAGTATACCACGAATTAAAAGTGGTGTCAAACTGAATTTTCACAAGTTCTAAATAAAGTTATACAAGGAAATCTGTCAGTTCCGAGGTATGTAAAAACAGTTGTCTTCACGACTATTGAAAACAGTTGTCTTCACGACTATTGAAAACAGTTCCGAGGTTTACAATGACAATTCCTCGGAACTGGTATTCCTCTGTGTGAGTGCTGAGAAAAAATAAGTTGCGATTGGTAACGGTTAAAAGCGTTACCCAAAACTTAAATATGCGTTCCGAGGTATGCACGCATGTCAGTTCCGAGGTCTTATATGCATTCACATGACTTAACGAACAGTCACTTACCAAATTTCCGTCGCGTTTATAAACTTAACCAGTGAGCGTCGCGTTTATAAACTTAACTTATACATCTGGTCATGGTAAATGAAACGTAAACCGTTCTGTTGGAAACTTTAAAAAAAATCGTTTCTGCGTGGGAACGCCTTAATAAACTTCACATTCCGCGTCATTCTGCAGTACTTAAAACAATTACATAACGTATATATCACACTTACCAAATTAATCAATAACGCATACACCACATCACACTTACCAAATTTACGAACTTTTCTGCATGGTAATTCAACTGCGCCATACGACGTTCTCAATCTCTTTTAAACGCAAAATGGAGGCATACACCGTTATGATGCATACCTCCAAAAAAATCGCTAAGGGATTTGAGAGTTATTGAAAGTGTCAGTTTTCTGACACTCCCTGAGTTTAACCGTTACCAATCGTTACCAATCGTTACTCATCGTTACCAATCGTTACCAATCGTTACCAATCGTTACCAATCGTTACCTTTAAGACTTTCATATTCACTGACTTCAGATATGATGTAATTTCGTTCTCAGTATCTTTACCCATATATATTGCGTTCCTTGGGTAAAAGTTATGCACAATCTCTTTAAGTTCTGTTGGTATCCATACAATGACTTTTGGGATACGTGTATCATTTGCATTGAGTTCTTCTTTAATTAATTCAAGTTGAAAATTATTCCAAGCTCTGAATGATTTCATAAGTTCTTCTGTTACTTCATCGTCATGTTCTGTTATAACGTTTTCACATATTGTGTATATGAATTCATCTTTACCGTTATCTTGTAATGAGAGGTCGTCTTCATCACCTTGTGCATTCTGGATTAATTCAAGTTCATAAAGATTATACAAGTCTTCTTGTCTGGTGTGTTTATCTGGGAGTTTTGAATATTTATTACGTTGAACAAGATATATGTTTCTTATGTCATTTGTAAATGCATTATAAAGTTGTTTTGCAGTATTGAGAAGTTTCTGTTTATTGTCTTGAGGTTCCAGTTCAAGTATTCCCATTCCAGTTGTTGTTTCCAACTTAATATCCTTACAGGGATTCTTTTGAAGTTCAGGATATGATTTATCGATATATGCAACAACAACTTTTTCACAGAGTTCCATTAATGTTGAATTTTCAATTATTTTATGTTCATCAATATACATTTCGAAGAGTTCATGTGAAGGGAAGACTTGCTGTCTGTCTTTAACTGCTTTGGTGTAATAATCCATGACTTTCTTATATGCTTTCATTTCTTTACGATTGAAGTCTGCAATGATTTTCGTTGCGAGGTTTACAAGAGTATCTGGTTCATATTCTTCGTTCTCATTTGCGTTGTCATAAGCAATTGCAAGAGAACTTGCTGAATGTAAATCATTGGGGTTTTCGTTCTTGCGAAATTTGTAAAATGACTTCATATCATCATACAACGCTTCTGTTGATTTATAAGTGAGACTGACCATATTTGCAACGATACGCATAAGGCTTTCTGTGAAGATTTTCAGTTCAGGGGAATTACTGACAGCCTTTATATACGGCGTTGCGAGGGAGAGAGCATTTTTCATAACTCTGTCTTTATCGGCAACTGGCATTAAGGGGAAGTTCTTGAGGTATTTTGAAACCTCAGTTGTGATTTTCATGACTGTAATACTGTCACGCAGTTCAATGGCATTTTTGCCAAGATGTTCCATCATGTCGTTCATGTGGTTAATGTGGTTCATTTTAAGTTCTCCATTTGTTTATTTGAGTTATAATCCAGAAATGATGCTGGATTACGAGTTCCGATGATACCAAAAATCTTATAACTTTCTGTAAAGGTGGATTTCACAATTTTCCAACCGTTGGAAAAATAACAAGTCGGCTTGTACAAACTATCATGTTTAAGTTTCATTTGTTCGTATCCTTATATGTTGTATACGTGTATACATTGCTTTAAAAGTATGATTCGTGCTTGTACGGTCTTGCTCATGGCATTTATACGAGTCAGCCCTTGTCTTTATACCTTTTAACAGGTTGAAAGCTCTTACAAGCGACCGTATGAAATGAGCACGAACGAGTTTCGCCTCGTTCGTGCGGTTTTTTGCGTTATGATGCAAGAAAGTTCCTTCCTTCTTTATTATTACCTGTGAGGAAAGAAAGAACTTTAATTTCCTCAGTTGTGAATACTTCAATTGCTTCACGTTTCACAGATTCCTCTTTTCGTTCCGAGGAAGCTGAAATTTCATCAACTGGGTTGTATTTGTAAACTGATTGATTAAGATTTGTCATTGAGTAACTCCTGCATTTTTCCAGCGAAATTAATCATTAAGTTCTGAATGGATTTACGAGTTGTAACTTCTGTCTGGTATGTCACATCGTCAGACAACCTTATGAACGATTCACATTTACTTAAAGTTAAGGATATTCCTGTATTTGTCGTCATGAGGCGAAATTTGTCTGGATATGATACACATGTGAGAGTTTCAGTTCCATCAAGGATTCTTACGTCATTATTATAATCGGTAATGTCTTGTAACTTCACTTTAAATAGTGTTGGAACAATTTTCGCAACTTCATTTACCACGTCACTCATAATCATTCTGTAATCGTCTTCCGATACCCAACGACCACACTTGAGGTACATCTTATCTGTGACGCTCATATGCCTATTTTCAACGATTTCATCAATGGCGTCGAGTATCACCTTGCGAATTTCCGAGGGCATTTGTTTTACGTCTGTTATTGTGAGAAGTACACCAGTGAATGAGTTAACATCTGAGAAGTTCAAATCAATTGATTTATTGAACACGTCATATAATACCTGTATTGTGAACTTAATGTCTTTTACATTCGAGATTGTGCCGATGTTTGCACCGTTATGGAATTGCTGTAACGATATGACCTCAAGGAACGGAAGGTGATGTTTTGCATTTGCCTTAACTGGCTTGAAAAGTTCTGTTCTGATTGTTGCTGTTAAAAGTTGTGTTCTTTTCATTTCGAAACTCCTTAATGTAAGTTTTAAATTTGAGATTAATACAACTTAATCTCTACCTATAATAAGTATAACCGATATAAGCAATATACGCAAGGTTTATTTTAACAGGGATTATATGCAGTGTATACAGGGAATAAAAAAAATTTAACATCTTATTAATGTATCGGCACAATTTCAATATATCGTTCCGAGGTTGCTATTCAAGCACGTTACAGGTATATTCAATAAGTCATAATCATTCAACAACTTGTGAAAAAAACCGTCGCGAGGTTCACTATATCAACACAACTGAAAATCCTGTAACCTGCATCAGTAGCGGGTTTCAGCGCGTTAAAATTAATATATAAATATGTTAAAATAAACATTGCGTATATTGCGTATATCGGTTATACTTAATGTAGGTTATAGGATAAGTTGAATGTTTCCGATAGCCAGTCGGGGTTAAAGTCCCTTGGCAAAGCGTTCTTTAAAAACTTAATCGCATTTCTGGTGAAAACTCATGAAGCATCGTTCCCTTCGGGCAACGGTAGGAATTGCAAGTAATCAGAAATCGTAGTTCTGACTGGTAACGAAGGAATTTGCGGATGACTTATATAGTAGGAGACTACTCAAGGTAAATCAAACGTAGAGACATCGTTTCTGGTAGAACTAGCCAAGGCATACTTAGACGTATATTCGGTCAAACCCGAATACGTTGTTAAAAGACAACTTACATCAGAGGCCAAACTTAGAATACTAAGTTCAATCTTAGGGCATCTGGTAGAAGTTCCCAACTTAGACACTGTATTAATATTTATTAAGTCTACGGAGAAACTGATAAATTGTGGTGGGTTGGGAAACTTCTAATACGTTCATGTAAGTGGCTCGTTGTGACGAGATAGCATTAGTTATTCGTAACTAATGGATGGGATAAAACGTGAGTAATACAGATTTGAACTTCTAGTAAAAGTTCCTATCAGTATGTAACTTCCTTCGGGATAACAGAAATCGGTTTAGGCTCTAACTTCATATCGGGTGTGACGGTGGGAAAATTAAAACATTAGTTGCTGACAATACAATACGTTGGTTACTAATAAAAGTTCTAATGACTACCATCTGCATATTTCAACTGTTCAAGAGTATCGTTTATCGGTGGCTTGCGTATTGTAAAGTTGCATCGGTCTAGCAGAAGAATAATTTTCAAAGTCCCATGAGGGAACTGGGTTATTTCTGGTTTGGAACGAGAAGACAATTGAAATTAGCGAAATGTTAAAACTCCATGGACTGCGATTGGTATTGCAGTCCATACAATCGAAATTTCCCTGTAAGTCATGATTAAACGTGGCTTACAGGGTTTTTCGACGTGTAAGTAGATTCGTTCTAACTTACAAATACAAACGCTCGATGGTTACTAGACTATCGAACAAGGAGTTTTACCATGAAAAAACTAACAAGAAACCAGATGCTACACAACGTGAACAACATACCAGTTATCGGCTATACGTTCGCTCTTCAAATGAAGCAAGCAATGTATGAACGCTCTGCTGTTATTAGCTCCGCTGAACGATACGCATTAGATACTCCTGAAGGACTTGAGAGTGCTTTCCCTGAACCAACTAAGCGTAACAGCTTTAAGAATGCGTTAAGAAAGCAATCTCAAAAGTCTGGTAGTGATAAAATACTACACTTCGTTGAGGAAAATGAGACAGGAATTATCTACCAAGTTGATACGAAAGTTATACTTGAAAGTACTCTTTCAGGAGATAGTTCTGATGGTGGTGAAGCGGTCATTGAAAGCAAAGTTGCTACTTATCAAAGCGAATACAAAATCGTCTTTGATAAAACTTCTGACCGTATAGTCTGCGATAATTCTGAAGTTCTCGGAGCTATTTATAAGCTTCTTGGAATTTACCAAAAGTCGTATACAAAAGCTACTATCACTCGTTATGTGTTATCGCTTCTTGCAAAGAATACTTCGTTCGCTCCTTATATAAAAGGAACTGGCGTATACTTCGTTCCATCACATCAACGTGATTACATGACCAAGGTTATGGACTTCATGCATATGCTTGATAACGAAGACAATACAATAGTGTGTGAAATTCCAGATACAACTAATGCTCGCAAAGCCGTTGCGGTTACTACAACTGAAATGGTAGAGCAACTTAGTAAAAATTTGGAAAAGGAAATCATGTCACTCGTTGAAGATTCTGCTGAACTATCTGTTCTTATGATGGACAATCGTATCGAAGCGATTGAAAAGACTGAGAGCATAGTTGAGGAATATGAAATTCTTCTTAAAATGCAACGCAAGGATTTGAAAGCAAAAACAAAAGCATCAAAGTTGTTGGTAAAAACGTATAGAAAATATAACGTAATAGAAAATCCGTTCCAGAAAATGATAGACGGAATGAGTCCTGAACTTAAAGCAAATGCTGAGGCTATCGCTGAGTTCAAAGAAGAACTTCCAGAGGAGTTCAAAGATTTACTAGCTTTTTAATTTTCTATACCGTTTGAGATTCCCTACAAGTCATGATTAAACGTGGCTTGTAGGGTTTTTCGGCGTGTAAGTAGATTCGTTCTAACTTACCAATATAAAATCGTTTAATGGTTACTAGACTATTAGACAAGGAGTTTTACCAATGAAAAAACTAATTAACATCAGCGAGAAGTACCTAGCGTTAGAAGTGGAACTTAACAAAATGTTCATCGGTCGAGAAGACGAGATTCGTGCGTTCATCCTAGCTCATGCTTCGATGACTCATGCAGTTCTTCTTGGAGACCCTGGAACTGGAAAGTCAGCATTGGCTAGAAAGTTTGCAGAAGCATTTCCAAGCTCTGATGCAACTATCCCATTCTTCGAGTGGTCTCTTAATAACTTTTCAAAACCAGCAGACGGATTTGGACCAGTTAACATTGAGAAACTTAACAAAGAGAACGTGCTAGAAAATTGCATCGAGAACTTCCTTCCAAACGCTAGAATTGGCTTCTTGAATGAGTTAAGTAGAGGTGAAGCAGTTATGAATAGTCTCCTAGAGATTGTAAATGAACGCACTTTTTCAATGAACGGCAAGAAAATCAACTGCCCGATTGAAATGGTAATCGCCGATACTAACTTCAAATTTTCATCTAACGAGTTTGAAGCCATGAAGGACAGATTTCTTCAATGGTTAAATCCAGTTCGTATAGACGAAGAAGATGAAGATGACTTATTCAAATTATGGGATACAGAAGACGACGTTCCTATAGTTACCAAAATATCACAGGATGAACTTAAAGTGGTTCGTGCTGAGGTAAAAGCGGTTGAAGTTACTGTTGAGACGAAACAAGCTTTCCGTTCTATCTTGATCGAACTCAAGAAAGCACAAGAAATCAAAGTTTCAAATCGACGCTCGAAGCGAATTATCCGAAGTTTGGTTAAATCAAACGCTTGGTTGAACGGAAGAAGCGTAACACTTCCAGAAGACTTAGAATGTGTGTGGACTGCCCTTTGGGAAGACGAAACACAGATTGCTAAAGTAAAGTCGGCAATTCGCAAGTTTGTTAATCCTCAAGCAGACGAAATTCAAGGAGTTATCGATAACACTCTTGTAACTATGCAAGGGTTCGGTGAAAATCCAACTGAATTTCCTGCTGACAAAGTTTCAAAAATCTTACAAGGATACAGGAAGCAGTTAGTAAAGCTAACTAAAAACCTAAGTCCCAAGAATGCTAAGGAGTTTGCTAAAGCAGATTTCGTAGTAGACAAGTTTCAAGAAACTATCTCTAACATCATAAGTGTAAAGACTAAAGGGAACATTCTTTAAGTCTTGAATTATGGTTGAGAATCCCATCAGTTCACGATTAAACGTGGATTGGTGGGCTTTTCGGCGTGTAAGTAGATTCGTTCTAACTTACCAATATAAAATTCAATCGTTGCTAGATGATTGATTAAGGAGTTTTACCATGAAAATAGTTAAAACAACAGAAAGTGAAGTTGAAGTATTCGACAAATTCGTAGAGAATGACGAAGCCTTTACAGACTACATCGACTGGAGGGAAAAACATGCCGAGAACTATCGGGATGATGTTACTGACATTTACAACTTAGTAAAGAAAAGTAGCCCTGAAATCGTAAGTCCTGAGGAAAAGCCATTACTACAGACTTTCATGAATCAGAATAACGCCGACATCCAAGACATGAAGCGTCGTGCTAAAGGTAGTGAAGCTCTAAGTTTCATTGCTAGTCAGCAATTAGCCAAGGTCTATGACGGTATTATTGATGATAAATTGAAGTCTGAGTATGAAACTCAAAAGAATTTGAACGATGCCAAAACAAAACTTGGTAAAGAGCAATTACAAAAGCAACTTGACCAGCAAATGAAACGAGGCAAAACCTCAATGCGACTTGAAACTAAAAAGAAGATGAAAGACGCTGTTGAGGAATTTGAAGCCGTTGAAGATGCTATCAAAGTTATGGGTATCGCTCAGGGTAATGGAACTGAAAGCAAAAACTTAACAGTTGATGCTCAAGTTGACTTACTCAAAACGATGCAAGAGAATTCATCTGTTAAGGAAATTATGAAGTTAGCTGGAAAGTTCATTAATAATGCTAGACATTCATTAATGACTAAGAGTGATGCACCTTCTAGTATAGTTGGTGTTACTCAAGGCAATGACTTAAATTCCTTATTGGATGATGAACTTGCAATGCTCGTAAATCCTGCGTTTGCTACTTTGAAAAAGCTTCAGTTGGTTCAAAGTGAAACTTTTCAATACAAATACAACGACGAAACACCAAAGACTGGTGGGCCAATCGTTGTCTGTATCGATGAGTCGCATTCAATGTCATACTGGAACTTAATAGCCAAAGCTAAGGCGTTCTTGTTTGGAATTTACCAAGTTGCTAAGGCTGAGAACAGAAAACTTCATGTGGTTCGTTATGGTGGTTATGAACAAGTCATAACATCAGAAGTGAACGACATTACTTCACTGATGCACGTTGTTACTAACTTCATCGATAGTGATCGTACTAACTTTGAAAGTGCTTTGAGAGAAGCAAAAACAATAGTTGAGAATGGTGGCGAGTTTGAAAATGCCGACATCATATTTATTACTGACGGTGAATCCAGAATGCCACAAAAGTTCCTTGAGGAATTTAACGCATTCAAAGAAGAAACTAGCACAAAGGTTGTAAGTCTTGCTCTTACTGACGAGATAACAACATTGAAAAAGTTTTCTTCCGAAATAGTCTATGGGTATGATAGCCTTATGGATATAAGTTACTAGAATTTCCCTACAAGCCATGATTAAACGTGGCTTGTAGGGTTTTTCGACATGTAAGTGGATTAGTTCTACTTACAAATATAAAAATTGGGAGTTTTACCATGACCAAAAAACCAGATTCACCTAGACTTAACGTGGCACTTTTCATCAAAATGGAACTAGAGAAAGAAATAGGGCTTAAAAACCTTTCAAGTCTCTCTGTTGAGGCACATGTGTTTCAGTTCAGCATCCATTCAATGCAATTCGTTCTCGATATGGAGCAAATGGCATGTATGCGTTGGAATCTTGCCGACAAAGAAGATGTATGGGTGGACTTCGCTTCACAGAAAATTGAAACGCATATGAGAAAGAAAATCGTTGAGAAAATGAAGGAGTTGGGAGGGGAATAGATGAGTTTCCTATTTAACTTACTAATATTCAGCATAATCGTTATGCATTTCGGCAAAGTCTTCCTTTGCATTTTCGTAATATCGTTCATTCTAGGAATGATAAAATAAAGGAGTTCAAATGTTATCCAACATCAAGCAATTAATAATCGGACTGAGTAAAATCGACGTCCATATGAAAGACCCAATACTAAACAACTTAAATCACATTGTACTATTCGGTGATGTAGTTGATACATTCAGAAAGCAAAAGCCTTTTGAACTAGAATATTATGATGAAGATATGAATAAGCTCGGAACGGTAACTGCATTATATGAGAATGAACAGTTATACCTTGATGGTGTATCAGTTATGAATATCCCTCATGAGATGTACCGCTGTATATTGAAGGACTTCAGACAAAATAAAGAGTTTGATTTATCTTACAGAAAGCATCTAGTTCATGATTTCAGCCGAGAGAATTACAACTTGGTTATGCCTTATGATGTAGATGACGATGCAAAAGCAGATGCAATTGAAATTATTAAAAGTTATTCTACAGGAAAAAAGAATAAGCCGACTGGAATTGTGCTACCTGATATGGTAATCGTTGTTAAAAATGAAAATACTTTCCAGCATGGAATTGGAACTGAGCCACTACTCATAGAAAAATAGTTAGTATGTAAATTTCCCTATAAGCCATGATTAAACGTGGCTTATAGGGATTTTCTGCGTGTAAGTAGATTATTTCTAACTTACAAATATTCAAATCTAGGAGTTACTAATATGAAAGCGTTTGTTTACTGGAAATGCTGTGTTGGTTGGTCTATGAAAGACTTACATATCTTGGAAGATATTATCGACAACGGCAAAGCTATCAAGGAATCAACATTCCGTAGAGTTGTAAATGAGGAAGAATATAAAGAATTACAGACTTCATTCGGCTATGAACTCAAGAGAAATTCACAGGGTGGACTTACAATCAAAGATGATTGGGCGGTTGGATTTTGGAGTTCTTTCTCCAATGGTGAACGCTTTTACTACATTACACATTCTGCAATTGAATACGTTTTTAAAAAGGAGACTACTAATGATCAATGAGAAGAACTATCTGAGATTTCCAATGAAAGAAGAAGAACTTTACCACCATACCAGAACTGGAATAACCTTGAAAGTTAAGGAACAGAGCTAATGAATAAATTCACACATTCAGAACAAATTAATATAGACGAAGGAAATAAGAGATACCTCAACAACTTCATGCTTTTTCTAGTAATGAAGAACGTAGGATTTGTTAAGGTTATGGATGATGATATTAAATCGTTGAACAAAGACGAAGTCTTACAATATGTAAGTGAATTTATATATTTTATGAATAATCAGGGAGAAAAATAATGACAATGTATAAGTTAGATATGCAATTCATATTCAACGGTAATGTAAATATAGAAGCCTATAGTATTGAAGAAGCACATGAAAAACTTCATCAAAGCGTTCATCTATGCTTAGGTGGCAACATTCACACAGAATTGGATGATGATGAAGTCGACTGGGATATTTCAACACATTCTGAAAAAACTATTTTATCAACTTCGATTGATATTTCAAAGGGAGAAATAATAATGCCAACAACTGAAAAAACATTAAAAAGTAGATTAATTGAATTCTTAGACGACAATACTAGTTTGGATAAAGGTGAAAATAACTACTATACTCAAAAAATTCACGTAGACTATCGGGATGAACTAAGCCAAGACAGCATTGAAAAAATATTAAAGTCGGACGAACCGATGGATGAATTTTATGAACTCTTTGGCGTGGATTACGATACCTATGAGTTTGAAGCATTGCATAACCAACTTGCTAACGAATTTGATGAGTATATGGATAATCAAGAAGAAATAGACGAATGGATTAATGAACATGTAAGCTTTTATATTGATACTAAGCATTACTTGGACGAAAGAGTTTGTGCTAATATCATTATAGATACTGGTGATGGTAACTATGACTTTACCCTCAATGACCTTGCTAATGCAGACGAGATTGAGGGTGAAAGTTCTTTGCTTTGGTTAGCTCTACAACAAGGGTATACAAAGAAGCAGTTAGAAGATGCAACCATAGCCGAAGAAGTTAATTTTAATGATAGTAAATTTCTAAGTTCAATTTATCAAGAATGCTTAAATACCACAACAAGTATGAATGCATTAACGTTCTTTGTGAAAATGACTATTCAGGAATTAATCGAATATAAAAGCAAACCTTGGGATTTAACTCTCAAAAAAGATGTAAAGTGTGGACTAGTAGATTTCTGGAATGGTGCAGGTGGAATACTTGGGATTGAAGTTGAACATGAAGTTGTTATACCTACTGATAAAGTTAGGTCATTTACAATAGATGGTGCTGATGGTTATGGAGTCAGTGAGATTTTTGGAATTTGTAGTTCATTCTACACTGACGGGATAATATATTCAGATGTAAAAAAACAGGAGAAATAATAATGCCAACAACTGAAAAAAGATTAGATATAGAGTTCAAAGGTATAGACTTCTGGAGTCGTCCAGTATTTTTCTGCGAATGGAATAAATGCTACTACGGTTCAACTGATAAATTATTTTCAGAAGGTGCTACAGAAGATGACGTTCTGAAAGAACTTGATGATATTGATATATGCTTCTTTGGTGATAGTTTCGGATGTGAGCCAATGGGTAGTAATCCAAAATATCCAGTTCGATTTGTTAAAAATGTGAGTGTAGAGGAAATTATCAAGAACAACGTAAAGGAATTGATAGACAAGATAAAATCACTCGATTGGAATATTAAATCGCTTGGTGAAGACGACGGAAGATTTCAAATAGGCAAATATAGTCCATGTGGACAAGATTTCAGTTTCATAATAGAACCTGGGAAAACCGTTGCTGAATTTATTGGAAATATTTATATTGCTTATGGAGAATATGACGTATCAAACGAAACTTATATTTGGTTGGACGATATGGGGCATGGAAAAATTGGTGCGCCGTTCGATATGAAAGCAGTTTATGAAGATATGGAAGCATGTAGGGATATGATATTACAACTATATGAAGCCTTAGAAGTGAAGTAATCTCAAAGAAATTTTACCAATTCCCTACAAGTCATGATTAAACGTGGCTTGTAGGGTTTCGACTCGTTATATCAAATCCAAGGAGGTTGCAATATGTTAATCAAAGTTAGATGCAAAGACGATAAATTTTATACCATGTTCACCTTCATGGATAAAGGAAAGGAACGCAATTTCAGATACTTTTTAAAGTCTGAAAGTAAGCTCAGGAAGCTCAATTCAATAGTTTGTAAAGACTCTCTATTGTCTGATATGTGGGAAGATGAACGATTATTTTTACGTTCTGAAATCACTAGGCAAGAGCTTATCCACCTTATAACCAACTTAGATAAATTTAAAGACATGGGGTTTGAAGTTATAATCCCGAAAATCATATGCACCGATAGCAAGATGACGATAAGCACTACCAAGAAGGGCAGAAAGATTAGTTCTAGTATTTCTGTTAATGGAAATCTGATTGATTTAAGTCATATCAAAAAAGCTATTTCTGACTTATGTTTCATCAATGGTCAGTGGCAAATCGTTGACACAAAGATAGCTAGGCAGATACTTGAAAATGAATTAAGTTTTGTCGAAATTATCAAAGTTTGTCAAAGTAAAAAAGAATATATCAAAAGTAAAGATATACACTTTATTAATACTGTGAATGGTGGCGATTTAAGCGGTCATTTAAGCGGTTTTAAAGCTACACTATACGATTATCAAAAGACAGGCTTTAAAATGCTCTCAGGAGCTTTAAAATCAAATATGAATATGTTGTTAGCAGACGATATGGGTCTCGGTAAAACGATGCAGATAGTCGCTCTGTTGAATTCTTTGAAGTATGACAACAAGAGTCCAAATCTATTAATCGTTCCAAAAACATTAATAGGCAACTTTGTTTCACATATTGAGAAGTTTTCACCAAACATTAAATATCAAGTCATTGATAAAGAAATTGATTTATCCAATGATGTATTTATAACGACCTATGGCAAGGTATTACACAATCAAGATATGTTTATGGAAGTCATGTGGAATTTAATAGTTCTGGATGAAGCACAAAACATTAAAAATCCTGATAGTTCTATTGCTGTAGCCGTTTGTGGTCTGCATTCAAATCATAGAATAGCTATGACAGGAACGCCGATTGAAAATTCAATTGCCGATTTATGGGCTTTGTTTAAGTTCTTGGAACCGACATTGCTTGGAACTCTAGCGGAATTCAAGAAGACAATCAAAAATAAATATTCGTATGACTGGCTGATACAACTTATCAAGCCGTTCTTTATACGCAGAATGAAGAATAAGGATACCGTAAATCTTCCAGACAAACTTGAAAAATTAGTTTACTGCGAAATGACAGATTGCCAGACAGATACTTATAACGCTGTTCTGGAAATGTTCAACGATGAATTAAATCAAAGCAACAAGTATAATCGACCGACAATATTAAAGTATATTAATACTTTAAAGCTCGTATGTGATAGCTCAGAAGCTTTATTTAATGGTAGAGGTACCGAAACATCATCGGGCAAATTTAAAGAGCTTAAAAGGCTTATAAAACATCATAAAAAATCGAAAATAATAATATTTACTCAGTATCTCAAAGTTGCAGAAATGTTAAATGAGTTCTTGAGTAATCATTACAAACGTGATGGGTTGTTAATCAATGGAAAGAAATCTGCAAAAGAGCGTAGTCGCATTGCTGACGAGTTCCAAGCTGGTGATTTTCCATATATGATTTTAACCTTGAAATCTGGTGGAACTGGGCTAACACTAACGGAATCAAATGTAGTTATACATTTTGATAGATGGTGGAATCCTTCAATAGAAAATCAGGCAACTGATAGAGCGTATCGAATAGGGCAAACTAATAATGTTCATGTTTATAAGTTTATCTCAAAAGGTACATTAGAAGAAAGAATCAATTCAATACTTGAATGTAAAAGTGAACTATTTAATCATGTAGTTAATCCAATGAATATGTCAAAAGATGAAATATTAAATTTTGTTAAACTTAATTAAGGCGGTATGAACGTGGCACAGTATCTAACAGATAAAGAAAAAAGATTATTAGGCAAACTCAAGAAAGCACAAAAGGCATCGAGTAGAAGTTTTACTGAAAAGGAAATTGCTAGATTAGAACTTCATATATATCTAATCCCGAAGATAACGGCTATGATTGCGTTGATAATGTTAAAATTCAAAATGGAGCCAGAAGAAATCAAGTTAGAAATCATAAAATATTTACAGAAGAAATAAAAAAAGTTGGGAGAAATCCCAACTTTTTTTTATGTCCATTTTATCCTGGCGTTCCGAGGTTTACACCAGGTCAGTTCCGAGGTTTACTATTCATCGTCTTCGTAATCGTCTTCTAGGTCTATCTCAGTATCCAATTCTACGACATCATCAACCGCCATTAAATTCTGTTCTAGTGTAATCTCAGCCTCTTCCAGTTCAAGTGCTTCTTCATCAGTTAAGCTATTTTCTGGTGTGTGTACAATTGCAATTTCTGCGTCTTCTGAATCACGATGAATAATATTTTGTAGCTTACTAAAAATTTCATGTTTCAGTTTATCTTTATCCACGTCAGATTTTTGATTTAAAATATTATCAGCGGTTTCCATTGCGCCAGACTCAATATAATTACCAAGGATTTGTTCAAGTTTATTACTTTCCGACAACACCTTTAAGTTAATATTATTTACATATTTAAAGAGCGCAATCGCCTTGTTTAAATCCATTTCGGCAATGGTTTCAGGGTTGAATATCTTATCGGCTAACATGGTAATCCAATTATCAATATTCTTCGAGGTCTTAATGCGCTGTGTTGTAGCATCCCTCAACGCCTGAAATATATGTTTCTTTCGAAGATATATCAGTTTTAAGTTTTGCTTCTCAAGCCGAATTGTATGGTTTTCATTGGCTTGTAATTCGCCCTTACTAACTTTAATTAAATCACTAGACATTGCCCCTACTCCTGTTTATTGTGGTCTTTATACAGTCGCTCTAATTCATTCACTCGCTTTATAAGCTTATTTCGTAGAACACCTTGTGGTATACTGGTTGTTAATAGCTGTTTTGCAAGCCAATAATTATACCACGATTGTTCTATAAATATATCCTTTAAAATTGTTTCTGTATGAAACTTAGAAAACACATCGGTCAGCGACATCTTGTTACCAACCGATAGTGCAAACTTTTGTTTGTCTTTACTATCCTTTCCAGACATTTCAGTCATCAAATAGACTTCGGCAAATTCCAAAGCATCGGCATCATTTTTAACACCACTGATACCCAAAATTTCCTTTATGGATGGTAAGACTCCTTTCATCGTTTCATTTTCACAATTGTATTTACAATCTCTTGGCACTCTTCCATGTCATAAGTAGCAATGATTTTCAATATACGTTCTCGATCAACGCCTGTATTGGATACCTTTTCTTTTACCAATGCACGTAAGCGTTTATCGCCATATACCTCAGTTAAATCGATAAGAGATTTGGCTAATAGAAAGCTTTCCTTACCATCTATGATTTTTTCATCAGTCTTATTTGGCTTATCCTTTTCTTGAGAAGCCTTTCTGATTTCTTCATAACTGCCGATATCATTAATGAATGTAGTTGCCTTACCCTTACCAATACCCTTGATACCAATGATATTATCAGATGTATCACCAACCATACATTTCCAATCTACAAAAAATTCTTGTGGTACTCCAGCTAGTTCAAGAAAACTATCTGGTGTAACTGTTGTTATGGTTCCACGCCATTCCTTGATGACAGTAACTCTATCAGAAACCAATTGCCAGAAATCACCATCAGTTGAATAAATATAAACATGGTATCGCTTGAGCAATTTAGTTATCATTGCAACATAATCATCTGCTTCATATCCATTACCTTCAAGAACTGTATAGCCTGTATATTTCATAATTCTTTGAAATAACGCCATACTTTCTTTGAATTTCTTATATTCTTCTTCCGATAGAGAGCTTTTACGACCACCCTTATACTCTGGGTAGATTTCCAGCCTCCTAGCAGACTTACAAGTATCAAAAGCGAAGATTACCCTACCCTTTAATCCCTGTAGCTTCATAGCAAGCTTACTGAAAATTAAATGATTCTCAGTATTGCCTTTGAAATACATTCGCATATAATAGTTATTACCATCAATTATGTGGACTTTTTCCATTTCTTTCTACTCTCCATTGTTACTTTTCGTTTAACTTGAGATTTCTTAATAGCCGATTTCGAAATATTGCGTTTTGATACTGGTAACTTCTTATAGTCTTCCATTACATCAATTCGCATTTGCTTAGAAATCTTGATTATGTTCATCAATATATTTCTACAACTACGTGCAGACTTTTTGACACCACGCTTAGAGAATAAAAAAATCTCACCCTCTAATTCGTTAAGGTTATCTTTCAATATATCTATATCTGGTTGATAATTCTTCACTTTAGTTACTCCTGCGTATATTTACATGACAATATTTACATCATCATGTAAATATACTACATAAGTAAGATTTTTACAAGCTAGGCTCTTGCAACCTTCATCATTTTACTACTTGCAATTACGTCTTCTGCGTCTTTGAGAGCCTTAGCTTTCTTGCGCTTATCGATTTCAACTTGCTCTTCTTGCATATCTTTGAGAAGTTGAATAATATTTTCAACATCTTCAACACTGTCAAGATATTCAATCTGAGTTACATTCTTCATTGGAATGTATGTATCACGCTTAACAAGCTGTAAATTCATAAGCATTTCTGACTTAGCTCGTTTAGCAATCACATTAGGCTCTTTCTCTGTGAATGTGATAAGTACACCATTTGCAGGATATATTTTAACAAACGGTCTTATATTTTCCAACAATGAAACATCCATATCAGACATAACGCATATATTTATACGCCCATTTGATGCTAGATAGCTAAGACGAAAGAAACCATTATATGCAGTTTCTTCTGCAATTGCCTTTTCTACGGAATCAGCCTTATCAAAAATAGTTGATTTTACAGTCAATTTTATAGTTGCAGGGTTCTTACTTTCCATTATATTTTCCTTTATTTATCTGTTCTGAATCGTTCAAAATTCAGATGACGTAGACTACCAGCTTGGGTCTCTTCCATGAAAGATACTTCGATAGTCTCACCGATTAAACTTTCTGGATTTTTCCAGAATTCAAATCGTTCTTCCTTTGTAAATCCACCACCACAATTCACTTCACCATTTTTAAGTTTACATACCAAGCCTCCTAGAGCATTTTCAAATTCAGTGTCTCGTTTTCCTGGATAATAACCAATGACTTTTAAATCTACAGTTTCTTTATTCTTAAATTTAAGCCAATACTTACTACGCTTTCTTTCATATGGTTTATTTGGATGCTTGGCGATAATACCTTCATCACCACGCTTAATCATACTTCTGGCAATCTTACCAAGAGCAAGATAATCATTCTCAACCACAACATATTTAATGAACTTAACAAAGTTGCACTTACTAATTTTACTTTCAATATCTTTCATAATTGCAACACGTTCACGCAATGGTTTTTCTTCTTCATCAATCAGGTCAAATATAGCTAACCTAGTTGAATTGCGGATAATGAAAGAGTCCAATTGAACATTTTTACGTCTATAAATTCTCATTAGCTTCTGGAAATGTTTACTATATATTTCTGCATCAAGGATTCTTCCTTTGAATTGCTCCTGCTTCTCCACTTCATAGCGCACATTACTTACCAAAAAATCTTCCATTATTAAACCGTTACGTGAATAAAATACGGCTTTATCGCCAGTATAATCAACAATACAACGAATTCCATCAATCTTTTTATTGATATAGATTCTCTTAACATCGGAGAAATGATCATCAAATAACTTTTGTTTTTGTGGAGTTGCCAACATCACTTGGAAATCTTCGATTTTTTCTGTAAGTGATTTATTTATTGTCTTAATGCCGATACCGATGTTCAAATCCTTATCGAGTATAGACAGCATAAATTGTCTTGCGGTCGGTGTATACCATGTTAAATTACAATCCAAGTATTCTACTTTTTCATTTCTACCCTTGAGGGTCAAAACCTTTTCTAACATGGATGGGTCAACCATAGATAACATACCACCACCTTTACGCTTAAATGCCGATGATGTGATACCAAATGAAATCTTCTTATTGTATGCAAGATTCATCAAGTTCCTTAATGGTTCTTGATATGGAAATTCTTGCATCATTTTAATCTTTCTATTTCGACGTGGCTCTTTCTTTATAGCACTTAAAAGATTGAACAATGCTTTGGCAATCTTATTATTTATCATTCAGATATGCCTTTCCGAGTAGTTCAATCTCACTCTTCATCAATATAATTTTATTCAAATCCACAGTTGGAGACCTTTCTTTTTCAATGTATATCATGAAATCCAATTCTTTAACTTTATTGATTTTACAAAAATTAATAAATGATAATGTTCCTGTGGCATCCAGAACGAATTCTCTATCACTATTCATCATGAATTCTTTTAAAGTCTTTCTAACGTATCTAGCAATCATCATTAGCTGTTGAAGCGTCTTTATCTGACTTCCCTCAACAATAGAAAGCTCAAATATATCATAACCTAAGCCAAATATAATAGTGTAAATATCGTTCAATGAAAGCCCAGAATTCAAGCACAACTCAATGAAATAATGCACCTTTTCAACCATTCCTATAGGCGCATTAACATTGAGTTTGACAAGCTTTTTACGCTTTAATAATCTAGCAACTTGTCGTCTTATATTCATTGATAAACTTCACTCTTACCGTCTACATATCTAACTTCGATATTACCTGAGTCTTCTACTGTGAATATCAATGAGGGTATGTGAGTTACGATTAGCAACTGAATGTCAAATTCCTTGGTAATTTTACAAAGCCAATCAATAGCTAGGTTTACACGTTCACCATCAAGATTTTTGAATGGTTCATCTAGTAATAAAAATTGTCTCAATTTACCTTTCATCCTGATAAGATAAGTTAATCTCAAACACATCTGTATTACGTCAAGAACTCCACCACCCTTAGCATCCAGCAAACGGGTCAAGGTGTTGTTTGTTTCTATATATAGGTCATAGAACACACCTTGCTTATTTCGGTTAGCCATAACCCTGAAAGAAAGGTCTTTCTCTGGGAATATGCTTTTCAATGCCATGTTAGTTATGTTCTCAAGCTGAGTTTTCAATGTATCATTAATCCACTCATTGAATGAGAAAAGAACATGCATACCATTTTCAACTTTCAAAACATCTTCTGAGATTTCTTGAATGCGCTCTTGGAGCTTCACAGTTCGTGTGCTGAGTCCTTTGTATCTGGCAGAGATTTCTTGATATTTATTCATTGTCCATTACATCCTCAATTGATTTTAATTTCGTTTCAAACTTATCGAGATATGTTGCTAGTTTTGCTTTGGAAGTAATTATCTTCTTCTCAAGCTCTTCTATCTTAGCTGGTAAGTCTTCTGGTTTGTCAACTTTAAGCTTCTCCAATTCCTTTAAAGAGCTTTCATATTGAAATTGTTGTCTGTCATATTCCTTTTTAATCTTGGTGTGGCGAGCTTCTAAATCTGCAATCTTCGTTCTGAATTCTGTGATTTCCATTAAAACATCCTTTTCTTCATATATTCATAGACTTCTTTACTTATATCAGCCTTATCGCAAAAACTCTTAAATGTAGTTTCTAGTGAAACATCATCCAAAACTTTCTCCATTTCCATTTTAAAATCATTAATATTAATTTCAACCGCTGTTTCCAGCTTAGTTTCATCTTTCTCCATCCATATATCTTTTTCACAAGGAATTATAACTTCCTTTACTTTCTTACCATCAAATACAACCATTCTTACAGTTTTATTTATATTGTCTTTGGTTCGCTTTCGCCTTGCTATAGAGCCTGGAGCTATGAAAGTTGTATCATTATAAACCTTTACGCCTTGATATGGGTGATAGTCTGCACAGAATACAAACTCAGCTCCAATTGTCAATTCTTCCATTAGGTAATGGTCGTATATTACTGGCTTATCAACGATTAAATGATGAGTTATCAAGCAATTTATCAATGTATCAGATAAGAATCTATCCTTATCGTCTGGCATACCTGAATTTGGTGCAAATATTAAACGAAACCCATCTATATCCATGAAATCTTTATTATCGCTAGTGATTAATAAATCAGTTTCTTCCAGTAATGTAAGTGGGGATGAATGCATATGACCGTCATGAGTTGGATTCCCACGATTACAAATAATTGTTAAATCAGAATATTGTCTCAATAGATGTATTAATGGTATGAGAGTTATTATTGATTGGTGTGGTCTATCAAATAAATCTCCACCGATTACAACTATCAGATTATGCTTACGAGCATAAGCAAAAGCATACGCCAACTTACCCAATATAGATGCATTATAGTCATCCTTCCTAGTAATAGGGGTACAACCATAGTGAACATCTGTTAGATAAAGTATTTTTCGCATTTGTTTTATTCCTTTCAATACTATTTTATTACATTTTATTACACCTGTCAAGGTTTATTAATCTTTTTTAAACATTCATCATGGTATATATCTTTTGTAATTGGACAGAAAGCCTTTGGATTGTCTTTCTTGAAGGTTTCTTTAAGTAATATTTGTTGATTTTTATTTCCAATAACAAGAGATTCCGTATTGGTTAATTCTACTTTAGCATTTTCAATGGTCTTTTTATATAATTTGAATTTTGCATTATCTATCGTTAGATTATCCAAATTATTAATACTTGTATAGATTTTCGAAAATGTAACTGTTGGAATTTTCTGACCGATTAGGGTAAGCCGACCGATATCATCAGATATATCGTTGAGTGTGAAAATCATATCGGTGATATCCGAAACATCAGTTATCATACTTTCTGGAACATTCAATTGCTCTGGAACATCTGCGTTGAGAATGTTCAATAAATTGATATCTCTCAATATATTTATAAGCATGATATGTTTTGTATTTGTATGTTCGATTGTATGTAGAGCAGTTGTAGCCTTACTCAATCTATCAACACCAGCATCCATGAACGATTTAATCTTCTGTAGGGATTCAGATTTATCAAAATATACCTTGAGCGATTTCATGGCTTCCAATTCAGTTTCATAAGTTTCTATATCGGATTTTAGCTTTTCAATATCTTCGTTGAGCTTGTCTACATCAGTCATATCGCTACCAATGAGTTCCAACACAGCATCAATTTTTTCTATTTGCTTCTTGGATATACTATTCTCGGTATTAAGTTGGTGTTTCTCAGAATTCATCAACTTAATTTCTTTATCGATAATATCAACATCTGGGATTAGTCCAGATATCATCTTATTTCGCATACTGCCGTTATATGAGTTCCCGATAAAGAACATATCATCGAATTGTGCTGACATATTGATATTGACTAGTTCATTCACAAATTTAACTGGATAGATTTTGGTTTTCTCTTTGATTTCTTCTGGCATATCTCTACCAAATTTTGTATATTCTACTGTATCAATTGTTGTTATATCTGAACTAGTTTTAACACCAATGATATGTCCACAATTCTCACAAACCTGCTCATATCGCTCAATTGGGTCTTTACAACTTGGACACTTCTTTACTTTGGTGCTTATAAATTCTCTTGATATTTCACAGTCATCGAATATTAAAGTTGACTTGCCTTTTGCGGAACCATGTGTTAGATAATAAGTTTCACGCAAGAGTATACATCTAATTAATCTGATGATTGCCGACTTACCAGAATCAGATAATCCCGATATAACATTTACATGCTTATTCAATTTTATCTTACTATTTACATGAGATTGGAAATTCTGAATATGAATCTCTTTTAGCATACTATCCCCTTTGTAGAAATCTGGCGTAGAGAGCCATACACAAGGCATCGGTTATTCCATCATTGGGGTTTTTACTACCCATATGTATATCAAGGCTAGGAAACCGCTTAGAAATGAATTCACATGAAACTAGCTTGGCTTTCTTTTTGGCTTGTCTGTTCTTAGAAGCTAATGCTTTTCTAACAGCCGAATTTTCTTCATCTGTAAGCTTCTTATCTGCTTTATATCTAGTTGTCTGAGCTTTCCATGGAAGACCTTTTAAAATTTCAGCTTTCCATGTTTGAGGAGTTACCTCTTGAAATGGAACTGTCATAATTTTCAAAGTTGCTTTAACTTCTCCAACCGCATGACCGAAAGTGAACATTGCGACTACGCCCTGTCCTGGCATTGCTCCAACATTTTCGAGAACTCCAAAAACTTTTCCACTGGAGTTTCTTTTCAACTTCTGAATTTGTATGGCAATAATTCTACAATCAATTTCTTTCTTACCATTCAATGGCGTTTGCATCTTGAGAAGTACATTATCATCATCATCAATGGCACATATAGCACCTGTAAGTCCTGGGTCAACACCAATATAAATCATTATAATTCCCCCAACATACTTATAGTTTCTTTATAGACTCTATGTTCTGAGTTCTTAAAAGATAAATTCTTTTTAAGCCACTGAATTGCTTTGTCAGAAGTTATACTTTTTCTATGCGCTGGCAAATCCATGCGCTTCAAGTTCTTTTCGATTTTAACAACTAATTCTTTTTTCACCATTCCCCCCGAATATTAATATTTTCAAATTCTCAATTTCCATCGGAATCGATATTCCAACCGCCAATCATGGAACATACATTTCGTGTATCTACACACATATACACACTTCTATCAGCTGAGTTACCAAAGTCAAATCCACATGTAAATACATGTGGATTTCCAAATTCATCTACGTTTTGATATGCATGATACCTACTTGTAAAATATCGTTCAGTATACATAACTATCTGTCTGGCAATCGCTGGTAGAACAGCTCTTCTATATATTAGATTTGTCAATGTTTTGATAAAATGAATTTCGGCTTGCTCCAACAACCGCTTTCCGATATCTATAGCGGATGATTGACATTCCTCAACGCTTACTTGGAACTGACAACCCAATTCTTGTTCATATGCTGAACCAAGATGATTAGTAATTGCGGTTGATAAAATGTGTAATATATTCCTAGATGATGCATTTCCATACGTTGTAATGTCACGCAATCTATTTATAAGAGAGTATGATGGAAATTCATTAATTTTATATTTATATGTGTTCATATTAGTAGCTGGTATCTGCTCCACTGTGACTATTATTCCAAGGTCGCAGTTTTCCAAGGCACTTCTAATAGTTCGCACATATTTAGATTCTCCATAATCATCCGTATCAACTGGACAATTCAGGAATAGACGCTTTTGAGCAAAGTTATCATATCTAGCTTTGTAACCAACATTAATCAACGTATATCACCACTCTTAATACTATCAGTCATAAATATTTTACATATCAGATATATAAAAAATAGATAAATCCAACCAAGCATTACAGTTATAGGTTTTAAATTATCAACAATGAAATCCATTATTTTTCTCCTTTCAATACCATTTTATAACATTCTGTATGTATTGTCAAGGGTTAGAATAATTTTCTTCGATTGTTGTTCCTTCGCCCATTCGCCCTATCGTAGAAGATTTTATCAATTTCACTTCCTATAAATCTTCTATCGGACTCTTGGCATGAAATTAATGTAGATGCACTACCAGCAAATGGGTCCAATACGATATCCCCAACATTCGTTGAGTTCTCTATAAGTATCTTCATCAATCTTACAGGCTTTTCAGTTGGGTGAATTTTATTTCTTACGTTTGCTATTCTGAATATGTTCTTAGTTCCCATATTATTAATATTTTTAGCTGGCGGTTTATACATATATAAAATGAACTCTAAACCCTGCATATACCATCGATTAGGCGTTGCATTTCCCTTATCCCATACAAGAATATTATGAAACTTAAAGCCCACCTTTTCGGCTTCAATCTGTAAATCTACAAGGTTTCTAGCATTAGTCATGATATATGCATCAGTTCCATTTTTAAGCACCCTATAAACTTCTGGTAGCCATGTCTTGAATTCTATATCAACATGCTTAAATAGTTTACCAGCCCTGAGACCATCACCATCATCATTCCTATCGGCAATATGCTTCAACATACCACCACATAAATTATCGCCCTTTCCCTGACCACCTGAGACAATTTTATATGGAGGGTCTGATACGAAACAGTCAATGCTTTCAGATTTAAGCTTTTTGAACAATTCCATGCAGTCACAATTAAACATCTGTATATTCTTCATCCAAGTTCACGACTTTTGATATAATTTATATGTCTTTCAAATTTTGCCAATTCCTCATACTCAACGATAATCAAAGGCTCGCCCAATTTACTTACAGTGAATATATTTTTGACAAATATTCCACTAAACATATCTACATCGAAATCAAGCTTTCTATAAAGCTTTCGTAGTTCTAATAGCAACTCCTTCACCAAGGGAATTCTATACATAGCATGAACATATAAATTACGATTAGGTAGTTTTAAATATTTCAATAAATATGCTTCCATTTGATTGAACTCTATATCAATTACATGTTGATGCTCTTTTTGTAAAACTACTTGCATTATACTTTCATCCTAAGAACTTCAATTTTATCGGCAAGCCCCTTTGATACACGCACTGCAATCTTCTCTAGGTCAAAAACAATACTACGCAATTTTGAACAATGAAAATGCATTATTAATTTATGTCTACTCATTATATTTTATTCCTTTGGTTTATTTTCGTCTAAGTATTCTCGTTGCTGTTTGTTTAAATATTGTCGGTTCTTACTTTCAGAATATCCATGTTCTTTAAGTTCTTTCATTTCTTCATAGTTACAAACAGCCCATGACCAGAAGCGTTGTGGAGTATGTGCATCCGCTTCACCAACCATTATATAGCGTCTTTGACTACGCTCATACTCATATAATTCTTTCATGAATTCATTTTCAGCATCGTTAGTAACCGCACTATGACTACTCACCAATCCAATACACTCAAAGAATATCGGAACATTCGTTTTAATAACATCTTGAGAACCGAACACTACACGAAAATCAGCCCATTGTTTCGCTGTCATGTCAAGCATTTCAGTTCTCACTGCATATATATTCATTCAATATACTCCCTTGTAATCAAACCTGCTACATATCCTAATGCAAATGCTAATACGAAAAGCATTAGAACAACTTCTTTTTCTTTACAATCTTTCCTGCAACTGTTTCTTTACCATCACTAGCATGCTGTTTGGTGATTTCAGCAAGTCGCTTTTTATATAATGGCTTATATTCATCGTTCAATTCTAACAACAACGCCTTTCTTCCATGGAGATTTGCAACAATACCAGTAGTTCCTGTTCCTGCAAATGGGTCTAATACAATTCCACCAACAGGGCATCCTGAGAGTATCATAGGCTCAATTAGTTCTGCTGGATATGAAGCAAAGTGAGATATCTTAGAAGGTCTAGTATTTATAGTCCATACACTTCTTCGATTTCTAGTGATTTCTTCACCCGACTCAATCTTCTTTCTAAGCTTCTCATAGCTCTTTGCCTGAGATTTACCACTAATTGAATACTGTTCATCACCAATCCCTTTACGCTTCTCCATATGATTATTGGAAAATGCTCTATTCAATGAACACTCAGCCTGTTTTTCAGCAATTGCATCTATATCAAAAAAGTAATGACTATTTTTAGTTAAAAGAAATACTTGCTCATGAGACCGAACAAATCTATCCTTACAACTTTCAGGCATCACAGTTCCACCACGATGAATTCCTGAACACGCCTTAGCCCAAATGATTTCTTGTCTGAGATACCAACCATCAGCCCTTAAAGCAAAAGCAAGCATCCAAGGAATACCGATTAAATCTTTCTCTTTTAAACCTTCATGCTTATTGGCTCTTCTAGCACATTTATCTGGTAAATCCTGCTTAGTCTTAGATGATGTTTGTTTGGTTAAAGCCTGACCTTTTCCACCACGATAATTATAATATGAATCACCGATATTAATAAAACAAGTTCCTTCTGGCTTTAAAGTTCTTCTAATCTCAGAATATAAAGCTACCATTCTGGCTATGTAAGCATCAGGGCTTTCTTCTAAGCCTATTTCATCTACCTTCTTAGGGTCGTCATCATCCAAGTATGAACGAAGCCCATAATAGGGAGGACTTGTAACACAACAATCAATAGAATTATCTGGAATTGATTTCAAAATTTCGATATTATTTCCAAAACATCTATTCAAATCTTTGGTTAAATCAATCTTCTTCATCGTCATCAACTACCTCTATATCCTTATCTGTTTCGAATTCAATATCAGCAGTTTCTTGAGCAAGTTCCAATACATTAACGCCCATCATATCTTGGATACTACTAAGAATTTCCATAACCTCGCCCGTTTTAAATGGGTCTGGGTAATATTCAGAGTTCTTGAATTTATACAACTTTCCAGTTTTCTCAATAACCCCTGTCATCATCAGATAATCAATATGTGAGATTTCTCTAATGAAACCCCTGTCATATAAACAGGAAATTGTAGTTACTGCTCGTTCATTCTTGGATATTTTATTCTTCAATGAAACAATTCTTGCTACATAACCAACTGGGATTTTCAATTTATCTACGGTCTTATTAATTCGCTTCTGTCTGGTTATTTGAAGCCTTAAATTAGCGGAAAATACTTGTTGTTTACCGCATGGTAAAACAGTTTTTGGCTCAAACTTATTTTTTCTATCTTGATTTTCAATCTCTTGATTAATCAGTATTAGTGCTGTGTTTGAGTTACGTAATGTATAAGTTATAAACCTTAAAAATTCAGTTATAATTCTGGCTCTCTGATTTCTTTGTTTCTTATCACCCATATCACCTTCAATCATATTCTTTGAATCCAGCTTTGCAAGCGAGTCAATCACAAGAATATCATAAACATTTTCAGCAATGGCATCCTTCGCTAAGGTTAGTCCGTCCTCGGTATTAAGTGATGATAAAGTAATTCTACTTGAATCAATTCCTTTAAATTCCAAAAAGTCTTCTGTTAATGCGTTTTCAACATCCAAATAAAATGCTGTGCTGTCTGGATTGATTGACATATTATATTTAATGGCCTCTAATACGAGCGTGGTCTTGCCCGTACTCTCCAATCCATGTATGAGAGTGACTCCACCTCTAGGGAAGCCTCCTATACCACTATTTACATTATCAATAGTTGGAAATCCAGTTCTATAGGGTGAGAAATTTCCTACACCATCACCAGAATATAATACGTTAGCACCATATTCCTTTTTCATCTTCTTATTAGCTTTCGCCATGAACTTTTCTATCTTACTAAGTTTGTTATCCATTTTCAATCCTACATTTTAAAAAGGGTGGGGCAGTTTCCTACCCCACCAAATAGCAGATTTACATATCACCTACAGATATGAAAAATTATTCAGGTATACAAGCCGAACAATCATTTTTCTTCAAATATGCATATGCACTTTTTAGATTTTTTGAATAGTCTTTGGCATCTTCAATATGTCCAAGCTGTATCAATGCTACAAATACTTTATTAACAAGTTCAGTATCTTTTGCTTTTTGCTTTGCATTAAGCATCTTACAATCAACTTCAATCATTTTGACTTCTGGAACATCATCTTCTAGGTCAAGTTCATCGAGGTCAAGGTTATCGAGGTCGTCATCATCTGATGCGGTTTCTGTTGTTGTTGTTGTTGTATCATCATCGGTATCATCATCCAAATCCAAATTGTCAACATCCGATAAACCGTCACCATCAGCATCATCGTCTTCTAGTTCAAGGTCGTCATCTTCAAGGTTGACATCCATAGACATTTTCTTTTCTTTCGCTTCCTTGGCTTCTTTAGCTTTCTTAGCCTTAGCCTTATCAGCATCTTCTTTAGCTTCCTTAGCCTTAGCCTTAGCTTTAGCTTCCTTAGCCTTAGCTTCCTTAGCTTTTTCAGCTTTTTCAGCTTTTTTATCTGCATCGGAATCATCGTCAAGGTCGAGTTCATCCAAATCTACACCATCACCATCATCGTCTTCTAGTTCAACTGTTGATTGAATATCGGCTGGGTTGTCATCTTCTGGAGTTGCTTCATCGTCTGCAAGTTCTTCACCAGTAAGAAGTTTGTGATATTTTGCTTCTGTTGTAGGATATGTGAATGCTTCTTCTAAGTCATTCAATCCACCGTCAGCAAATTCTCTGGAAGCCAATACATCATATTGAGAAATCATTGTATCGACTTTTGGATTATCAGTATCTTCAAGCATGATATAAGAAATTCGCTTATTCTTTTCAGTCTTCTTATATTGCCATATGATATTTTCAATAGGAGTATTTTCAGTTGCAATTGCGATTGTTTCTAGTAAAGAAGTTGTCAATCTTAAAGCAATGAATTCTTTGTTTGGGTCGTTCATATCAATTGCATTAACATAAACAAATTGTGCGCTCAAACGATTAATTTCGTCTGTGATTTTCTTCTTGTCAGTTGCCTTCTTTGTATCACGCCATTTAGCCCACAAAGTATCGATATATTCACAGATAACACACTTTTGAGCTTTCGCTTCTTGGTCGTTATTGATACATGTGATAGCTTTCATTTTGGTATCACAGGCTGGAACCATATCTAAGTTGAAATGCTTCTTGAGAAAGAAGAAACTGTCTCTAGGAATCCAAAGATTATACATCTTATTTACTTTTGGTGCAAATTCATGTATCTCTTTCTTTCCACCACTGTTTAGTTGCTTTTTAAGGTCGCTTGCACTATATAATGCCATTATTAATTCTCCTGTTTATTCTGATAATGTATGTAAATTATAAAAGAAAGTTTCGCTTTCATCTGTGAGTAAGATTGAATTTTCGCTGAAATACATCTTAATCATTTTGTCAACGCCACCATCCATAGCCTTAGCCATTTCTTTGAAACCATGGCCAACCATAACTTCGGGAATACTATCAGCTTTACCAATGAAATCTGCATCAACGATAGTTCGTTGGATTTTTTCAGTAGTGTGCTGGTTAATGATTTGACATCTTAATGTCGTGCCTTTCTTTGTTTTCACTGGCTTGAAAGTATATACTTCAAAGTCAAATGCTTTGGCATCTTTCAATATTTCACCAATCATACCAAGAGAAATATTACAACCATGTGAATATTTTATATCTGGGATGATGTAGTGTAGTTCAGATACATCAAACATCTTGTCATAGTTCTTGAAAGGTTTGAATGATTCAATAATTTCACCATCAGAACTCTGTAGTAATTCTGAGCGCATTTTGCCGATACCAGACCCTTCTGTAACTAAGAATACATCATCTGTTGATTTGATTCTAAGAACGTCTGTATCCGAGCGAGATATAACATCCATGAGCTTTTTAAGGACTTGCACACTAATGTTACCCTGTTCCATTACTTTCACATTTGGCAGATAAACTTCACCGTAGAAATTACCTGTCTTACCTGCGAAACGAGCCACCAATCTGTCTTTTTCTGCATTGATAATTAAGTCTTTCACAAGACCATCACAATGGCATCTTTTTAAGAATTTTTTGAATTCTTCACTTGAAACCTGTATATCCATGTAAACCTCCATTACTTAATATAGTATCACATTTTATAACAATGTGCAAACATTATTTTAATTATTTTTTCAATTAATCTTCTGCCATGAAAATATCCATGCTCTTACCTTGAATTGCGCTGTTTAGTTCACTGGAAGCCGTTTCTAACTTCTCTTTAGATTCTTGCTTATCGGTTTTAACATCTTTAAATCCACTAGTCGGCGACATTTCTTCTTCTTCTCGTTCAAGCCATGACATTCTGTGGAAAAATGGTATAATATGCGTTTTACATTTCGGTATATTCCTCCCTTTTACAATGGAAATCGTCATTCGACCAGATACCATCGTTCCATTTATTTCGGTCATAAAATCTTCATCTTCTTTAGTTATCTCAACACCCAACATAATATCGGCTTTAGCACTGGCTATATCTGACCATGAACCAGATTCAGTAGATGTCTTCTTATGTCCTCTTGCCTGTTGTTGTGCAGTATATAACACGCAATGATACTTACCTGCAATCTCTTTTAATCCAGAATAAATATGTGCATGAGAACGAGCATCATAGTCTGGAATTCCTTTTAGATTTGCTTTCATATCACCAGCATAATCCATGATAACTAAGTCGGGTTTGAAAGGATTGTTTGCAATGATATCTTCAAGTTTGGCTGGAGTACAATTACTTGGTACCCAATATACCATCATATCAGCTTCATTGCTATCTGAGACCTTTCCAATCTTGTTTCTCCAACGCTTCATCAATGTATCATCTGTTGTAATATCACCAGATACAAATTCATTATGATTGATGCCTGTTAAATTTGAGTCAACCCTGTATAGATATTCAAATGCTGACATTTCAATAGTCACAATTAGAACTTTCAGCCCTGCTCTGAAATTGGCTAATCCAGTTCCCATGAGCATCATCGATTTACCTATACCAGTTCTAGCTTGATAAATTATGAATTGTCCGGGACTTTGTTTTCCGATATGCTTGTCAAGATTTTTAAGACCTGTAACTACCATACCAGCGGAATTAGGATTATTCTTTCTTTCAGTTGCCTGACGAATTCGCTCTGGTAAATCACCCTTTAATGATAGTGTGGATTTAACATTGTCGATTTCAATACTACTTTTGATTTTTCGTACTTCAACGCCTGTATCTTCCAATATCTCGGATATCTTACCACCAGATTCAAGTTCGGCAATACTGTTCTGCATTTGCTTAATGTATTTGCGCTTACCATAGAACTGCATAAGTGTTTCTGTTATATGCCTAACATCATCAAGAACTATTTTATTTGCGTTAATCGCTTTACCAAACTTAGCGAATGTTATTTTATTCTCAGGGTCTAGCATAGGATTGTTGAAATAGTGCTGACGGAATGCTTTGATGCTCAACACTTTACCTTCTTTATATAAATCAAGAACAATTCCAAACATTTCTTTATGGAAGGGATTTACAAAATGTTCCACATCAAGTCCAAATGATTTAGCTCTCTGAATTGCTCTTTCACCATATTTGAATATAGAGTAAAAAATAGAGTATTCCATTTCCAGATTTTCAGTAATAATACTCATTTAAAACACACCGCCCTTTGGTTTCCCACAATTTATTTTAAGTCTTTGTTTGGGTTTCTTACCACTTTCAATGACGGATATATCATCAAAGCAACTTCGCACTTCTTCATTTGTTATATGAATTCCAATTTTATCAAATTCACTTTTCTTCTTTTCAACTGTGCATATCAAAACACTTGCGAAATTCTGTGCCACAACACTATAGATTTCACTTGAGTATGTTTTTTTCAATACTGGTATAGAAATATTGGATGCTATGATTGTTTGCTTCCCTATCTGCTTTCTAGCCATTAAGAAAGCATTGTATTGATTGGCTATGAAACTACTATTATCCTTCATCTTAGAGTTATATTCAGAACCAAAATCATCTATCAATAAACAATCCACATTCTTGATAAACTTCATACATTCTTCAATTTCATCGTCATTGAATGCAAAGAAGTAATCAGTGAGATTTTTCGATGATATGACTAAGCACTGGTCTCCATTCTCAATACGTGCCGTTAGATAATAGTTGGCAAATTCAGACGCTCCCCAATCCGTAGTTCTGGCTGGATTGATGATAAAATCAATATTGGCTGTATCGTTCAAGTTATTGAACAAATTTCTGAGTTTATCAAAAGTATCAGCATTGAAAATACATCTAAGATATTCCAATTCAGTTGAGATATGTTTTATCGTCATTCCAGAATAAATGTATTTACGTAAGAGCGCAAAGCTCTTTGTACACTTACAATCTTTATACATTCCCTGTGACGTTTCTATATAACCTTTACCTTCACATTCTTTACATTTTCTTTGTAAATTCGCCAGTATCGCCTTTGCGTGTTTGTTGTATAAATTCTCATAAAATTTTGGCAATTTCAAATTATTTACTTCCTTATAGGTTACTAAGTTTCTCTATAAATTGTTTATTTTTCAATAAGCAACTTTCATATTCATCTTTGAATTTCCATCTATCAATAATCTGAACAATTATATCCTTTCTTTGCATCATAGCAAAGTACAAATTATTAATTGTCTCATAATAATTTTGCAGGTTATCTAATTTGCTTCTGACAGGGTCAAGCTTCTCTCCATAAACATATTCCAATCTAGCATTAACAATGGATTCAGTGAACTTCTTACCACGTTTGGATAGTGTTGCCTGAATAATATCTTTATACTTTAAAGTCTCACGTTCATATCTTCGTCTAACCCTTGATAAATTACAACCATATTCTAGCTTCAACTGGATTAATTCGCCTAGATAGGTTTGCGTATTGGATGCTTCAACAATCAGTTTATCGATTGAATCCACATCCTTTAAGAAGAACTTACATAAATCGAAATATTTATGCACACGCTTATCGATTTCACCTTCTACCATAAGTTGCACTTTCCTATCTTAACTTCGCCTTTGCTAGCGACTTTGTAGTCTTCCCATTTAATCTTAGGATACACAACTTCAAGGACTCTTTGTAGTGCTGGAAATATTTTATTATTCCAGTAATATGACTCACAATACCTACCTTCGAATTTATATCTTGGAACTGGGATTGGCTTGGATTCACGATTCATACCAATGATGAAATATGGAATTTTATCACCCTGATAGAACTCTTTACCTTCTGCAATCATTTCTCTAGCAACCATTACATGCATGTTTCTACCAGAGTATTCGTCAAGGTCTTTGGTAATTTTTTGAGCAAGTGTAATATCTTCAATTGATAGTTCACCAGCAAATACCTTATTTCTCAATCCTAATACAATGTCTCTAATGATGTCTACATCTGGAACTTCGTCATCCTGTAGCACTCTTTTGAGAATATCATATTGAACTGTTTTTAGTATTTCACAACCATCTGTTCGTTTATACTCAAGACCAGCAACATACATATTAAATTCAGTGATTTCATGACCATCAAGATAGCTCAAAACCCCTGCATATCTCTTCTTTGCATCCAAGGCTAAGTATACACTAAACCCCTTATCATAATCCATTTTAATCGTACAAACATCACAATTAAATTTCTTAAATGCATGTAGCTCACAAAGCTGATTAAGTTTGTTTACAACTGGCCAAATCATTTTATCTGTAATTCCATCCACGAATAAACTATCAGTATCTCCGTAAATGATTGTCATTTTATTCTTCTCAATGTACTTAGCACACAATTTCGTGTAGTATTGACCTGTCAAAGTCACTGTTTCGGCTACTCTAACATCATACATACGATTATGCTTTTCACCCATAACACCATAGAACGACAATCCCATGAATTTATACACGTATTGCATCCTGTCATAGAGTTTATGCTTGGTTGAGCCAGGAACTTCTTTTGACATTAAGTCTTTATAATAGTTACGCTTCTCTTGGAAAAGCATAATTACTTTTGGAATAATCCCAATGAAATCTTTACGATAACGATGTCTAGTTGGATTAGTAACAATCATATTATCTGGAACTGAATTATCTCCTGGTTCTATAAGGGTATCTAGGGATATTCCATGGGTGTTAATAGCGTTTGGATACAGTGAAGCGAAATCGACTACCTTTGTATCTTTATAACGCCCTGACTTGGGTTTAAACACAAATGCACCCTCAAACCCTTTAACATTTACCTTGGTTTCCGTATCTTCTTCATAATTCTTAACAAGAGTTGGGAAGTGATAATGCTGGTCTTCTTGGGCTTGTCTAAGAATAAAGTTATCGATTTTTCTACTAACATATATATCTTCTACTGGACACATCCCCATGACATTTACGTCTCTATGTGCCTGTAGATAACCCGACTCAAGCTCAATATCATACATGAGTTGAACATCTTCATCATTGTATTCTTTGAGAAGCTTTCTGTCAGATTTCCACATGTCATAAACTCGCATTCCTACGTGTTCAATCTTTCCACGCTTAACAACTGATTTTGCTATAGCATCCAGCTTATATGATTGAAGTTTTGGGCCATATTTCTTATATGTCCAACAATGGTCTTGAAGTTGTTTTTTACGCCAATCGACTTCGATTTGATATCTGGCAAATCTAGCTTTGATATAAGGGTCATCAAAGAATGAACCATTGAAAGAAATTAATACATCAGCACGTCTTACAAGCTTTGCAAATTTCTTCAACATCGCACATTCGGCTTCGTCAGTATCTTCTTCTGTACAAATCCAAAACATTTTACCATCACGACCGCTTGTATCTGAGAACTTAGCAGAAATTGATAATATCCTGTGTGCGCCAGGAGTTAGACTATCTTTATGTCTATCATCGGTTTCAATATCATAATATAAAAGAACGTATTCTGATTCCATTTCTACATTTTCTTGGATTAACCATCTTTTATATGCCAGAACATCAGCTTCAAATGTTGGTATCTTCAATAGCTCCAAGCGGTTCATCATATCGAAGTAAGCATATCTTTTATATTCCCATACAAATTCCATATCCTTATCAAACAATTCATTCTTATGGGTAGTTTCAATGGAAATCTTGGCGTAACGACCTTCAATTTTCATATCTTTGATAATACCATCGTCTTGAAATTTGTTGAACTGTCTTTTATTATCAACAAAATCTTTCGATAGAACGTAAAACCAATTGTTGAAACTAGTTTCACCGATTTTAACATTCTTGGTTTCGCTGTCTCGGTAGACGTAAGCTATTTTATTTCTACCTCTATCCCAAGCTCTCATAACTTTAAATTTTTGCATACTATTCCTCTATTTCAATATCGGTATCCCATAAAGCTCTTGATGTAGGCTTTAATGGTATTTCCTTCTTAGTAATGCCGTTTCTATACGGCCACAACGGGCAATCTATGATAGGGCATAGCTCTACCTCTTTACGGATGCCCCCAGAGCATTCGAGGCACTTACCCCGAATGGCTTTCTCTGGACTTTGGATTTGGCGTTTCTTTGCCATTAGAAGGATTTTTTCAGCATATGGGCTAAGAATAGAGTTTTATGAACACTCATATTCATTTTATAGTTGGTATTGGCAAGTATTTCAAGCTTATCCCAATCTTTTTCTGTTTGAACAATTTCCCACAACTTAGCGAAAATTTGGTCTGGGTCTCCCTTATAAGCAATCATAACTCGCTTATCTTCTTTCATAGAAGCAATCTTTTTCAGATTAAGACCTGAGAAATATTCTTCTACATCACTTTCAACACTACCACCATCAAGCATATTGATAGCTTTTCTCAAATCTCCATTTGAGTTCTTAGCCATTGCTATAAATTCAGCATCAGTTTTATCGATACCTTCTTTCTTTGCAATGTATTTTAATCGCTTGGCAATGGTCTTTACATCGATTACTGGAAACTCAATCGATACAAACCTTGATGTCAATGCTGGTATCATCTTATAAGGATAATTCGCAGTGAATATAAATCTCGTAGTTCTGCTATACTCTTCCAAAATTCTACGGAAACATGCTTGAGCATCTGGAGTTATATAATCGGCTTCATCCATGAGGATTAATTTATATTCAACGCCAAATGGTCTACGTTTTGCAACATCTGTAATGTCTCTTCTAACAAAATCAATCCCTCTATCAGAAGAAGCATTGAATTCAAAGAAGTTACCAGATTTTTTTGAATTGTCTGTGATTTTCCCTGCATAACCATTAGCAAGACTTTTCTTACAGTGAAACATTTCATTTGCAACAACGTTAGCAAACGTAGTTTTACCAGTTCCAGGAGGCCCAAATAGGAATAAGTGTGGCATATCACCACGTTCCATCATTGCCTTAACCTGCTCTACTTGAGCATCACGCCCAACTAAATCACTGAATACTTTCGGTCGATACTTTTCGAATAACATGTAAATGCCTCCAATATTATTTCTTCTTTGGCCAATTCCAACGCATATAATTAATATGAGTTTCTGGTTTAAATTTTCTTGCGGAGTAAGCCCATAAGAATTCTGGATTTACTCTATATAAGTTTTGGTCCAACCACCCGACAACAGCTACATTGCTTTCTATTTTAAAATACATGAAGTTGCTGATTAATGATTTTACAACCGTATACATAGCAATTTTGTTATATTTCAAAAATTCATGTACATAGTTTCTATCTTTGCAGGTAACAATTAATTTTGCTACATCGAATGGACTTGCTGGCTCAGAGTATCCTTCTGAGTATTCTATCTTCGCGTTCTTGTGATTTCTAGCACCCTGCATAGCCCTTTTACTCTGACATACAACGATAACATCTGCCGTACTACATTTCATGATATATTCAACTTCTGCCTTTTTGAGACCTGCTGACTCTGCGTATATCACAACGCGTTTACCTTCATCTAATTTATTTTTCTGGATGCATGATGAATCAAAATCAGATATAAGAATATCATCTTCTCTTGGTTTAAAATCACCAATTATGAATTTAACAGCCATGTAAACCTCCATTACTTAATATAGTATCACATTCTATAACATTACGCAACACTTATTTGAAAGTGTTTATCATTTCCTGTTCAATGTTCTCACACATTTCATCAAGGCTTGTATCCGAGTCTCCTACAGATAATGGCTCTATGATTTTATTTATGATGTCTTCTTTACGATTAACAGCTTCGAAGATATTCTCTTCGACTGTTTTCTTTACGATGAAACTAAATACATGAACATCCTTAGTTTGCCCTGCACGATAGCATCTACCAGCCCTTTGCATTGTAGTAGTCGGGTTAATTGGCTTTTCCCATTCAATCACAATTTGCGCCTCCTGAATATTATGTCCAAAGTTAATCTTATCTGTGGTCACTAAGCACTTCTTTGTATCATCATCGACAAAATCCCTTACTGCATCAAACGCATCCTTACCATCGCCACCCTGACAAGTTACACAGCCATATCCACGCTCGGTCAACCACTTCTCAATTGCATATATAGAACATTTGAAAAATGAGAATATAACTATCTTACTTCTTGTTTGGGTGATGATATTTTCAAGTTCATCAAACTTTGGATTATCGGCATAATCACCTCGCATTGTATCGCATAAGAATTGGCGTTGTGCATAGTATTTAGCAGATGCATTACCTTCTTCTAATGTATGTCTACGCATTGCCTCTAGTAATGGTTTACTAGGTGTTATCATAACATTCTTCTTATATATTCCTGCTGGTAAATCTAATTTCTTTCTGATAACGAATGGGCTTATTAACTTCTTAACGAAATTATGATGCTTAAATCCAACTGGCACTTGTTTTGTAACGACACTATAATTATGCTTAGAATGATATACCCTGAAAGTAATCTCGTCATACTCAATGAAATTGATATCGAAGAACTTTTCACCACCAAGTATTTTACCATCATCCAACAATTTAAACACAGGGTATAAGTCAAACATTCGGTTCTCAATGGGAGTTCCAGACATAGGATAACGGTATTCGGGTCTCCAAAACTTAGATACCATTCTGAAAAAATTAGCAGAGCGTTTGGCATCTTTAAAGTTCTTCATCTTATGGAATTCATCTACGATTAATACGTCTGGCTTGAGGGTTTTGAGGTCTTCATAATCAAATAAACATTTCTCATAGTTAGTTATTAAGAATTTGATACGTGGTGTAGTTTTAAATGTTTTGTATAGGTCAGGTCTCTTCTTCTTTGCTTCACTGGATATCAACATCATTCTACCGTCTTTGAAATATGTCTGATAATCGTTGTAGAAGTTCTTAGCTAAGGATGCTGGAAGTAATATGAGAGTTTTCTTTGCACCCCTTCGTTCCATTAAAAATTTTGCTATCATAATGGATGTTAATGTTTTACCAGTTCCAATATCATTGCCGATTACAATACGCTTTCCAATGATACCAAAGATGATTGTATCTACCTGATTACCGAAGAACCCTTTGAACTTCTTGCAGTTCTTTTTTATTATATTTTCCTGCTCTTTCAGGTAAGTTATAATCTCTTTACATTCCTCATTCTCCATAAATACATCGTTTCCGAGCTTGAGAGACTCCAGTAGCTTACGTTCAGCTTTTAAATTATTATGATAATCAATTAGCTTCTGAGTTTTGTTTATGGTATAATCAATGCTCTTCAAAGTCTTAATCAATATTGGTAAAGATATATATGGAACTTCATAGTTCCCACCACGAAGCCTTACACATAGATTAAAGGGGCAGTTATCTTGAATATCGATGAAGCTCTCTCCACGCTCTTCTATGAGAACTACCTGTTTGTTATTATAATCAAGTAACATCGTTTTGAATCCTTTTTCAAGATTTCTGCACATTTGGTTCTATGCATTTGGCTGTGGTCGAGATTTCCTTCATAGTTCAAAGGTGCTAACATAAAGGGCGTTTTCAATTCAACTTTATACAATTCCATTTAATCTTCCTTCCGTATATTTAAGTCAACTTTAAGAATCATATTTCCAATCTGATTATTTTCATAAAAGAATATACCACGATTCAGCAATCCATGAAATGCCCTATACAGGCTTTGATAACTACACGAAGTAATATCGTGAAATAGCACACGCATAACGAAATATTTATTCTTCTTTTGGAATTTACGATAATTCCAAAACGCCAATAATAAGCATATTTCTGGAAATATAAATTTTGCTGACAATATAAGCGGAACTAATAAGTTTATATATTCTCCACTCATATGAGATTGCTCACTTTCTGGAAATTTCACTCTACATAATTTCTGACATATCTGCTTTCGCTTACCTGTATATAGATCATCGATAACAAAAATACCCTTTTCAAATAAACTTTTACATGCTCGATTTACAGTGCGTCCACTAAAGAATTTTACATATTCACGTATAAGGAAATTTGAATATTCATAGAAATCTTCTGCGAAAACTTCATCAACAACTAAATGTCTATGGTATGCAAATATGGCAACTACTTCTGAGTTCAGCATATGATTTTTCATTACATAACCGCAAATACCAGCTTCGATATTTTTACGAACTTCTTTCATTATTTCCATTTTTCAAATTCCTTGTTAATTTTGATATATTCAAGTCCATCTTTTCTAAACACAATTACTATTTTTCTACTAATAAGTGCATCCAATCCTCGATACTTCTGACGAATTCCTATATCATGCACCCAATCAAAAAAGCTCTTCTTATAACTTCCATGAAATTTATATATTTCTCGACTAAATCCAAATGTAATACGATTTACCGCTATAAGCATTATTCTCTCTGAGTTCGTCAATTGGCTATCTAACATTTCCGAACTTCTACATATCAGCTCTGTAATTTTATGCGGTAACTTATGAAATTGACTATCCACTGACTACGTTAAAGTAATCAACGAATTCGATTTGTAGATAATTGCAAATAGCCCTTGCAGTTTTAACAGTGGTTCGATTGCCACGAAATACGCTCATTACCAGTGATGAAGATACAGGTACCTTCTCAGCAAATTCTCCCTTGGTCATCAACCGTTCAATAACTAGCTGTTCTAGCTTATTCCCACCATCTATTGGTATAATTTTCATAATCTCTCAAATCTCCATTTTGGAATATATGCAATCATATACACATTTCATACAAATGTCAAGAAGAAAATATAAAAAAATGAACAGATTTTTTTCATGGATGTCCCGATTTATGTCATGTGCGACAGGCTATATTATATATGTCTTTAAAATTGTCATGGATGACATATGATTTTTTACAGATGTCATAATTTATGTCATGGGTGACAACGATGTATTATATATGTCTTTAAAATTGTCACATATGACATAAAGATTTGTCGTACATGTCACAGAATTCCAAAAATATATGAATTGATAATTGAAGGAATCGCTATTTATTGGCTGATAAGCTCGTTAATGTAAATTTTAACAAAAAATAGCTAAAGAAACTCTTTAAAGAAACTAATATAATATAAGATATATAATACATTTTTGCTAAATAAATTTGTACATTGTACAAGCATTAAAAAATATTGACAAAGCATTAAAAATAGCTTAAAATATTATGAAAAGAGGTAAAACATTATGAAACAAGATAAAAACAAGGAAAAATCGATTTACTTTTCGATTGTCGAGGCATCAGCGTTTTTAAACGTTCATCCAAACACAATCAGAAAATATATCGATAAAAAGTATTTAACACAGTACACTTTACCAGAAGGTAAAAAAATACTTTTACTTATAAGCGAAGTTAAGGCGTTGATGACTCCAGTAGTCAGCGATAAAAAAGAGTTGTTAGGTTGATTAGAAAAGAGATACCGCCAGTCTTTGATGTTGAAGCTATGATTGAACATTTTGAATGGCTGTATAAAATGGATAAGTTCGGACATGGCAACGTAGAAATTACTGACAGAGATATTGCTGATAAAATTAAGGTTTCAGAAGCTTTTTTTAAATTTTGCTTGAAATATGAATTAAAACCAGCTAAAGTAATAAATACGGTTGTTCGTGATTTTGTTATCAGATATAATTTTGGTAATTCACGATACGAACAGGGCATATTAAATCGAATTAAGCTTTTGGATATTCCTGAGCAATATAAAAAATCAATACTTAAAGAGATTCTAGGAAGTGAATTAGAAAATGAATGAATCATTAAATGGATTAGACTTAGAAGATTTGGACTTGGAGGAAGATTTTAACGAAGCTGATACTAAAGCACCGACTATCAAAGCGGTTGTCAAAGATGTTAAAGCGGTTACAATCACATTCATACCCGACTTCGATATATCAGTTGATAATCTCGATGTCAAAACCATGCAAGTGCGTAAAACACTTCGTACAAAGGAAGAGCGACTTCATTTAAAAGGATTAATCGAACTGCAGGGTCAGGTTGAACCTATACAAGTTCTCAAGCGTGGTAAGAAACATTATCTAATCGCTGGTGATGGTAGAGTTACGGCTTTAAGGTCTTTAGATAGAACCGCCAAAGCTCTTGTTTATGAAAACCTCACTGATGATGACGCATTAAAGATATCGACTGGAACCAATGAAGGTCGTATCGCAATGTCTGAATGGGATAGAATAAATTCCATCGGTCGCTATTTCGATTTAAACCCTTTGATTTCTAAGGATGATGTATCTGAAAAGAATTCACTTGTATCTGTTTTTGGTTTCAATAAAAGCACAATCTACAATTATTTAAAGTTGTGGAAATTTTATAAAAAGAAAACAGCCTTCCATGATATTTTCAAAAGAACGAAATGTCCATTATATGTCTTGAATTCTACAATGCGAGTCATGAAGGATTATGAAGATAAGTTGGAGAGCTTCACCCCAGTTGCAAAAATCTTAAAAGATAATATTCATCGTAATGACTTGAATAAGAAAACATTTGATAGAATTCTAGCGAAGGAAATCACTAACATAATTCTTAGTATCCGAATGAATAATCAGCAAACCGATGTAGCCGTTATAGATGCTCCAATCGATGACCCTGATATAGCTAAGGAAGAACGTAAAGTTACAAAAGATGTAACCGATAAGATACTTGAGAGCGAAGAAGATCAAATCAATAATAAGATTGGAACCAACGAAGACCTTAAAAAGCTCAAGGCTGATACCGAAGCTCAACTTGTAACTTTACAGGAACAGCTTGAGAAATCTATTGCATTAATTCAAGAAATGTCGCAAAATGAATTCCATGATTATATCGGCATTAGTAAAATTAATGTGGTTGTAAAGAAAATCCATAAACTTAATGAATTGGTGAATGTGTTACTATAATGATATCAGGAACTTTTAATATAATAAACGTCGGGTCATCTGTGAAATCAGTTGAATATAATGGTAAAGTTATTTTTATAACTAGACCATATATCGATATACCAAACACAAACATTAAGAAGTGGGGCAATGAATACATATCCTTTCGAAATATTTCTCCTGAAACAATTGAAAAGATATTAGAAAATGATGGTGAATTTGTATCGATGTATGGAGAAATGAAGAAGGATAAGAACGAATGTAAGTATCTAAGAATGTCAGGATGCGTTGCCAAAACAAATAAACCCGATTACTGGATACTTACATTTGGTTGTCAGGATAGTATCGCTCGAAGGAATTCTCTTATCAAGCATAACGAAGATTCAATTTCTCAAATATTTTCAATCGCTTTTAATAATTCAAATCCTATATTATTCGAAGCTATGGCTATCTTACAACCCCTTGATGTAATAAAGGTAGGTAACTTCCATCAAGTATTCAATCCAAATGATAGACCTTTTCTCAAAGTGGTTGTTCCTGAGTAGGAAACGGCTATTTTATACACTGAATGAACGTATGTGGATGGTATTTGCATCCTACACTAATTAAATTGATTGTAGAGGCTTAAAATGAGTTTAGTAGAAAGTATACTGGATAAGTTTAATATACCCTTTGAATCCCTCAAGGGTGGTAAAGAATTAAAGTTCAATTGTATCATGCCAAAACACGCTGATAGAACTGCGTCAGCGAGTATAAATTCCGAAAGTGGATTATGGCGTTGTATGTCATGTCTTGATGTTGGTAATCTAAAATCATTGGTTAGGATTGCTAGTAAAGGCACTCTCAAGTTAGAACAGCTATTAGAGTCTGGTGACTTAATTAAATTCAAAATTGAAAGTGTTTATAAAACTAGCACCGATAGTATTCTTTCATATGAACGAGAATTGGAGTTTGAGCGAGTTTACAATGAAGAGAAAGACAATTTCATTCCAGCGGAAGAACATGAAGATGCGTTGAAATATCTTCAAGAAAAACGAAAATTTACCTTAGAGACGATTAGGGAATTTGGCTTGATGTTCGCTGTTGATGGTCATTACAAGGATAGAATTATCATTCCTTATTTTCTTGATGGTGATATAATCGGATTTAACTCACGCTATATCTATAAGTGTGGAAGCTCCAAGCGATATTTATATTCGATTAATTCCAAGAAGTTCATCGGATACATTTATAATCATCACAATTTATTAAATCGTAAATATGCTATTCTCGTTGAAGGCCCATTTGACTTGATGTATATGCAACAATGCGGTTTTAGTAACTGCATATCTACACTAAATACAAATCTTTCAATTGAGCATATCATCAAATTAATGGAGTTCAATTCGATTATATTCTGTTTCGATAATGATGTTAGAAGTCAAGCAGGTCAAAAGGCTGTTTTACGCCACACTGAAATGATTTTGAAGCACGACCCCGATATGAATGTCATGCAAGCGATTATGGAAGGTGGTAAAGACCCCAATGATTGCACAAAGGAAGAACTTAAAGATATTTTCAGAAGTCTACGGAAATTAAAATTAAAAAGAATAGAAGAAATGTCAGATTGCCGTTCATCGATTGAGAAAATTAAGAAAATTCTTTAACTTAAATCCTGGACAAGACGTTAATTTTATATCACTATGACCTATAATGGATCCAGGCATTTTAATCGTTGTATGCTTCTCTTTCAGATACATTAAAAGCTTTGGTATAGCGATTTTCACTTCATCTGGAACCTGTTCTACATTGTAGTTTCCCCAAACCAATACGCCGATTGAACCATTGTCATGAATCTTGTGCTTCATATGCCTACCTACGGTTGTTGTAGGTCTACATTCATACACTACACCATTTGGAGCAATTACATAGTGAAATTTGATGTCTATTAGACCATGAACCTTAATATCTTCCTTCTGTAGAACGCGAATTGATTTATCACCTTCAAAGAATGGAATGACGTGAAAATTTGGTTCATCCGCTGGAAATCCATAATGATGAAATATTATTTTGTCTGGAACTTGAAGATAGTAGGGTTTGCTAGTATTTGGTACTGACGCACCCCACTCTATCCGTCGTTTAATTATCATCAGTTGATTCTTCCAAACCAAGCATTTCAATTTCAACATCCAAGATTGTTAGTTTTATTGAAGATTTACCAGTACGTGCATCAACAATAATCTCAATTCTTTGAACTGCATCTAATAGTTTACCATCGTAATATACTTGAGTATCTTGAACATTTCCACTTTTTGAAATAACTGAGAACCCTTTTATTTTTGGAACAATTTCTAATTCTTTTTTGGGCTGTTGAAGCTTTGCATTTGAAGTAATCTCATTTATCTGCTCATATAAATTCTGGCCAGGACAACTTGTGCTTCCATAATCACGATGACCTTTTACATTCCATTTAATTGCAGGGAATTTTTCGTTAAGATGTCTGATTAATTCAATGAGAGCAAATTTCTGTTCAAGTGTTGGAGATTCATAATCCATATTTCCCCAAACATTAATACCAATATTTCCTGTATTATGACCGCCACAATGTGCGCCTACAACGTTTGGAGGTCGGCATTCATATATATCTCCATTTGGAGCTATTAAATAATGATAGCCGATTGCATTCCATTTATGCCCTGTAACGGTATGGTATCTTTCAATACCCTTTACAGACTCAACACCTTTAAAACTAGGAATGATTTTACCGCCGTCACTAGAACCCACATGATGTAGGATTATACCTTTTGGTGTATGTGTATCATAATTCTTTTTGGGTGGCTTCATGCCCCACTTCTCACGCATAATTAGATTCATTATATACCTTCCTTTGGTTTACCTATTCGCCTTATACCATAATCTACATCAAGTTTGATTATATCATCACATGCCCTAGTATAGCAATGATTACATATTTGAGTTGTGTATACATCTTGTATAATTCGTTTATGAAAAACAATATCTTCCAACTTACCACAAACCTCACAATATTTTTTGAAGCAATCTTCGCAAACGTGGTCTTCTTCGCTTAGATGAAGGGCTTTCAGAACATATATATTCGAGGCTTTGCTAGTTATACCACAGAATTTACATGTTCTGAATTTTGCCTTTCTTATCTCTTTAGGACGTTTCATTATTTAAAAACTCCAATTCTTCATAATTAACCATTCGCCATTTTTATTCGCACCAAAGTCAAATCCAGCAACCTTTGTAAAGGTTAAAGGTGCTTCGAAACGAAAGCTTTGACTCTGGGCGATATAAGCTTTGGGAGCGTTGAATCAATCCTTTCATCAATCCATCCAATCATATCCTTCTTGTAGAAGCCATATAGACGCTTCAATTTACTTTCAGCTAAATCCCTAGCAAGCTTCTTTAAACTAGCTTCTTCTTCATCACTTAAATGACCATCAGCAAAATCTTTTTTCAATTCTTTTGCAAGTGCATCCATAGATTGAAGAATACATTCTTCGACAACGGCATTTCCTTTTCGGAAGTTGTTGTCTTTGAACCATTGAACTATAAAACTTCTTACAACTGCAGTTGCTACACCAAAAATGGCTATAAGTGCTGTGTAAATTCCTGGATAAACTATGTTTGTCAATATACTATTCCAATCGAAATCCATTATAATACCTGCCTTTTATTTAATCTTTATCATCTTCGTAGTCGCCTTCACATGCAGAGAAATTGTCAGGACATTCACCCCCATTACGTTTATCGTTCTGCAACCATAATTTATTTTGAACAGTCGGTGCAGGGCATTTACCCATCACGACTAATATTTTTGAAGTTCTCTTTTCAAGAAGATTTATTTGTGCTTGGAGATTTTCAATCTTTGCGTTTTTAAGGGCAAATCGCTTGGCTGTATCAGCTTTGTAGTCAACCACTTTATCCAGAAGTTTATTAACCCTCACAACTATAGTAATTGTGAGGAATATCACCCCAAAACCAATAAGCACACCTATATAACCATGATTCATCAACCACTCCACTAGCATTTTATCCATTTTAAGTGTTTCTCAAACTTTATTTTATTTTTGTATCAATTGCTACGACTATTATAAATGCAATTCCAATGAATATTATAAATGCAATTCCAATCTAATTAATGTAAATACTAGACCGAAACAACCTGCACCAACTACACATGTTATTATGTCACAAATTCCCATTTGAGTTACTCCTTTGCACCAGTTTTTTTAATTTTCCTAGAAAAAGTTTCTCTCTTTAAGACCTGACCTGTAACATCTGTTAATCTTGTTTCCATACCAAAGTACCATGTACCTAAAATTAATAGGTCTGCTTGGTCTTGAGTAACCCCAAATTCAAATTCTGATGTATCGTCATTCAGCACACCAACAACCGAAAATAGTGGGTCATCGTCAAGATTTCCACGAACATGCATTCTAACATATAAATCAGTTAATGCCAAAGGAATTCCTGAGACTGGATTTCTCATATTTAGTATTAATGTATATAGCATCATTTTATTTGTGCCATATTCCCATTCTTCTAGTTTAATTATCATCCGAACACCCCAGTTTTCCACTTATAACTTCTGAACTTAATGTGGATTTAATTTCTTCAACGAACATCATTTTATATTGTGCGCCTGACATTGTAATATTCTTTTGTGTACCAGCAGATACATTTCCAACATCGTCTCTAGCAAATGCTGTTATAGTAACGACATCACCTTCTGCCAAACCTTTTATAGACATTAATAATGTATTTAATTCACCACTTTGTTGAACTTCACCAATATTACCACGCAATCTCATATAATCATAACCAGTTTCAAATATACCTCTTGAAGAATAAGGGATTGAGCCAGAGTTATTGAAATTTGCTTCAAATATAACCGCATACATATCAGAAAGTAAGTTAGCAAATAGCATTGTTAAAATACTTTCATTGGTTGCAATAGCTGTTGTTATAACTGGTGCAGATGGAGCAGTTACATCCGAACCCCATGTAATTGTTCTACCACTTACACTCGGATACGCCACTAAACCACTACCTGAGAATACAAACTGGTCACGAAATTGGTCGGTTCCTAATGGTTTATAAATAGCTGATAAATCAAACGGTGTTGAACCATCACATATACCTAAATCAGTCCATTCACCGATATTTCCATCTAGGTCAACCCATTCAGGATATTCTACTGATTTACGTTGTATTTGATAGTTTAATAATCCACCAGCACCAGCAGATGCAAGTAATACTAATATGGTTGATATTGAGGCTAATGTTGCAGGTGATTGAGCAATGTATGCGTCTGCTTCGGGTAGTGTTGCTGAACCACTTTTTTCAAATCCAGTCCATTCTATCATTTCAAATGCAACAGGAATATTTGGGTGTCTTACTGAAATAACTGCATATCCCCTAAATCTTGTTGTATATCTAGCTCTTATCCATGAGTTACCATCATCAATGCTAAGGTCTAGCCAAGCGAAGGAGTTTGTGATTGCTTCTGAGGCTGTCCATCTAAGTAATATTGAGTCCCCCACATTTACTGAACCTGCGGGAAGTGTGAAGCTAGAGAATACAAGTCGTCCATCTTCGATAAAATTTAGAATTGCATCTCCTGTTGTCGGAGATGACGATGTTGATTGTATATATGTTGTTCCAAGCTGAATTTCATGGCGTAAAGCAGACACCTTTTTTATTTTAAACAATAAAGAACCTGTTAATGATAAAGGTGTATAGTTAGTTTGTCCGACGAGCCTAGAACAAAGAAACCTATCACCTGTAATTGTTGATATTGCTGGGTTGGTTCCAATGATTGTAGCAACACCATTAGCTACTGTTACACCAGCTGACTGTTCCCATATTGAAGCGTCTAATGTTGAACCAACAAATTCATCAACAAAACCACCAGATGCTCCTAAAGCCGACAAAACATTAGCAGTAACATCAAGCCCATCTGTAAGCTCAGTATCATCACTAATATTTTCTGTTTGTGGTGATATTATCAAAGGTGTATTAACCATTTACCTATCCACCTTAACACATTTTAACAACTGTATTACAATCCATAGAATAGCAAAAATAGGGTATTTTAACCAACCTAACTTATTTTCGTAAAGTCTCCATTTATTTTCACCTAAGTACATTATTTAATCCCCCATAGTCGTTGCCATTTGATTTTCAGCCATTCAAATATAACTGTAGATAATTCTACCTTAATAACTTTGAATATGCAATTCGGATAACCTTTGAATATGAGTTCTTTCATTTTAACATTGTCAATAATTGCGAAATCCTTAGATGAACCAAAGTAACAATAATGATTCTTATCTTCATCCATCTTTCGTCTAACAATCCAATGCTGTTTTAAAGTTGGTTCTTCTGGGTAGTGTATTAAAACACATACACTCTCACCCTTTTGAAATCTTTTCCATTCTACATTCTGCTTCCAGAACCCTAGACGCAATAAAGCTAGATAAGCATTGTAAGGATTGCCATATAATGGATTTTCTATACCATATGGTAGGTCTTTCCAGCCTACTACCTTACATGCCTTTTCATAAGTGACTTCACATTCAGTTGCTATCATTGCAACTTCACAGTCAGTCTTTTCTCGCATTAATACTACTTGTGACATGATTAACCTCTCCACCATAAAGTGAGAGCTCCATAAGCCCATTTTCCAATTTTATAGTCTAGGTATAATCCTAATATTACAACTGGGTAAAATCCATAATGCATGAAGCCGCCGAATATCATATCTAGTGTTTTACTATCATTAATCTGTTGTTTAAATATGCTTGAGATTGCGCCTAAGACGGCGTAGTAAGGTGCTGTAGCTGGTAATGCTAATATAAAGAATATGAATGTCGCAAACATTCCATTTGTTAAAACAAAACCGCCATGACCTGCTCTACTATTTCTCATTTTCATAACGGTTCTCCATTGCGTTAAATTTGAACATCCCATTACTTCTAATTATATCAAAAGTAATGGGATGTTGGTAACTATTTTTTCTTTTTAGGTTTTGGCTTAGGCTTTAAGTTTTCAACCTTCATCTTCTTTTCTTCAACTGGTATTTTCAGAACCTTTTCTTTGAATTCTGCCATTACCTCTTCTACATCAAATGCCATACATCTTCCATTCAGAACACAACGCCAAGGGCTTCCATTTCCACGAAAGTCGAATAGGAATGTGTTTGGTCTATTACAATGAAGTGTACTACATGGCTTATGCTTCGCTCTTGTCATATTTAGATTGGTCTCATAACCAAGAGAAGCAGGGTTTGTTCCACCCCAGAATACCATCATATCAGTTTTGCCCATTGCACTCCAAAGATGTTGCATGAATGAATCTATACCCATTGCATGACTACATTGATTAATGAGACTAAAAACCAATCTTGGTTGTTTGAATATATTCTCAGGTAGTTGTATGCAATTTTGTAATTTTGGTTCAGTTGGTAAACCGATTTGAAGAACTGTAAAACCAAGCTCAGATAAGCTATCGGCAATTCCTTGAGCAACATCAAGCTTTAAATCTCTGTTATGTCGTGGTCTTATCTTATCATTTGCCTGTTCGGGGTTATAATAACTTGTTCCACCAAAAGGTTGAAATGCTATAAGCTTCTCACCAATTTTACTTTGAAGTTTCCATTGCTTACCAATAGCCTCTTCATCTTCATCCAATTTAACAATGCCCTGTAAATGAGAGGGCGCACTTAAATTAAAGTGTTTACACCATGACTCTATTAAATGCTCTTCGCCTTTACGGAAACCAAGTGAGAGATATGGCTCATAATCAACTATCTCAAAATCTTTATGCTCTTCATAAAAATATGGAACGTTTTGTAAAGGGAAGAATCTATCGATAAATTCTAAGTTTGTGAATGCTTCTGGATAAGAGGTTTGAACGTGAATGATTGCGTCAGGGTTTTCCTCACGCAACATCTTAGCAATTGCAGTCGCCATTATTTGCTTACCGAACCCACCATTACATCTAAATAATATTTTTCTCATTATAAACAATACTTCCTTTAATTTATATTAAATCAACCGAATTCGCAAATTCAGGCAATTCTTTTAATTTTTTATAACATCCAGTTTTAAGAACATCTTCAACTGTCATATCATCTTTATCGAACTCAAGTTCGTTTATTTCTGACATGAGAATAAGATGATTTGTATATTTTACGAAATTGGTTTGACTTGGACTCATCATTGGAGGATTTGCCGAGTTTGCATTAGCCTTGATGATGTTTCTAGCTTCAACATCAGCATAGTATCCCATTTCGACTCTAACATTGCCACCTTCGGTGTTTATTTTCTCAATACGTGCAACCGCTTCTGGAAAGTCTGCACATAACTGATTTTCGCTTCTTCCTACCTGTACTTGAAATGACATTTTAATTCTCCTTAAATGCTATTTATAACAATCTATCACTTTATTTACAATAAATCAATACTATTTACAATAAATCAATACTATTTGCTTGTATGTTCATACCAAGATGCTTTAATTTGAATAATATTTCCATCTGCACCTGATGTAAAAGTTCTTCTCATAGCAAACCTCCAATCTGTTTTTGAATTTCGGATATTTGATTACCCTGTATTTTTATAACTGTATCTAATGTGTTGATGCAGTTTTCTAACTTAATATTACATTGTTCTAATGCTTGAACATTTTCATCAACTTCTTTAACGCCCATCAATGCAATTCCATCCATATTTGGTACCATTGTACAACTATCTGAAAGGTCTGGGAAATAATAATCGAAGTCTTGAGCAATCATACCAACATGACAATCTGTACCATCACCACTTCTCCACTTCCATGCACCCATTGGTGCTTTTCTAAGTCTACCCAATATACTATAATTGAAATTGAAATCGCATTTCATATTTCTATCAGAAAATGTTTGATAGATTCCAATAATTTTACCGTTTGTATAAATCGCGGCATAATGGTTTGTAATTGGTACACATATGGCGATAGCCGCCGTTGAATAACAGAATACATTGCAAGCCATTCTTGAGGCATTCATATCCAGGCATTGATTACTATTATGGGATGATATAAAAAATGGTGAAATTACATAACATTTAGCACAGATATTACCAGTCGAACATAACATTCCTGATTGTATTATACCATTTGTGCACATTGCATAACAAGTATTCCCACCGATAACGCAAACTTTCAATGGAGCATACATGGATGACGAACCCGTGCAACTTCCATATATTTGGATTCTTGAGCAACGATAAAATGAAAGGCTTGTTCTGTGATATATGTCAATTCCATTGTGCGTGATTTGACTTCCTTTGAAATCTGTGCTCCCGCTTACACATGAATAAAATTTCAACCCAGCCGAGTTCAATGTTGAGTGGTTATCTCCTGCAACGGTACAATATGTTAAATCAGCGTAATTAAGGTTTAACGTATTGATACAGCTTGAAGGAGACGTACAATTAAAATGTAGAAATATCCCTTGCGGTTGACTTATGTTACAATAACATCGACTAGAATATGTATCGTTAGATGCCGTTGACATTGTACTTGTAGAATATGCCGCTGACTCTGAATGTAATTTACCGTTAACTATACAATAGTTCCCGAAATATCCAGCATCAGCACAAACAGTTCCTCTAACAGTAGCATTATTAAATACAGCATTTCCAGCACTATTTATACACCAACCTGTTTCAGCACCTACAGTTGCCGAGTAATGACCTTTGATCGAACCTGTGCTATCTATTACTATGCAATTATTAGCAGAATATAAACAAGCTGCATTGAAGTTCCAACCACCGATTAAACCATATGTAGACTTCAAATAGCCAACCTGATTAACTGAGAATGGAGCAGAAGCTTGAGCAGTAGCACCAGCCCAAAAACCAGCACCAGTTTTCATTTGAACTCTAGTAGCACCAGTTCCAGCGTATAAGCCTTCTGTTTCATCAATTGTGAAGCCACCAATTAAACCATCATCAGCATTCACCGTTCCATTGACTGTTAATGTATCGCTAGTAGCATCCCATGATAGACCTGTTGTTGGACTTGAACCACCCAAATGAAAGTTACCTGAGTTATCCATGTAAGTTTTCCAATTCGAACTATCATAATATCCTAAAAAATTGGAACCAAGATATAGACCTGC
>Ga0222694_1000009_pt1 | contig 72571 bp, 155 predicted proteins | sample AntAcemetage1333_FD_181145 | JGI IMG/M metagenome (GOLD analysis project Ga0222694, IMG submission 181145) | Saline water microbial communities from Ace Lake, Antarctica - #1333 | ecosystem: Environmental > Aquatic > Non-marine Saline and Alkaline > Saline | place: Antarctica: Ace Lake...
TCAATGGGATGCATGTTATTTCGTTTTGTAATGGAGTCTTCCTCAGAAATCTCAAGTATATTAAACTTTATGCAAAGTCAACGACATTCATAAACTGTATGACATGGAATTTCAGAAATGAGATTCAATGTCAAAGAGCTGGTTTAATTGATTTTCATCTATACCAAACTGATCATGCTTTACAAATGGTCAGCAAGAAACTAAGGAGTTTAGGAAAACCATATCGACCTATACGGTTCGAACCATACTTCCGTCGCGAAGATTTCCCATTCCATGGTAATCGCCCAACTGATAAATTTAGGTTTGGTAGAATATCCAGAGGTGATGGTCAAAAGTATAATCCAAAACAGTTATGGATATATAAGAATTTCAAATCAGAAAAACCAAAGGATGGGATAATTCTTGGATGGGATAAACGTTCAAAACGAAAGTTTGGTAATAATCCACAAATACCACCATATATAAAATGTTATGAAGAGGGGGGAATTACTCAACAAGAATTTTATAAACACACAGATGTATTGATACTTGCAGCAGATACGTTTGAAAATTTACCTCGGGTGGGAATGGAAGCTATTTCATCAGGAAGCATTCTAGTTGTTGATAATCGTGGTGGTTGGAAAAACCAAGTTGATAATGGTCGAACAGGATTCCTTTGTAATAATGAACATGAGTTTGTACAAAGGTCAGCTCTTCTGGCTAATAATGATGTCATACGAGAAACAATGAGAAATGAAGCATTGAAGAAATTGAAAGGTCGGTGGGGGTTGGAATCTTCAATGAAGAGTTGGGATATAGTTTTTGATAGATGGGAAAAATTGAAATGATTAAATGCAAAGTATGTGGTAGGGAGTTTGATTCATATAAGTCATTATCTTCCCATATACGAAAACATAAATTGACAAAAAAAGATTATTATAATCTTTATATGAAAAAGGAAAATGAAGATATATGCCCTATATGTGGGAAAAGTAATATTTTTGATTATTTAACTACTGGTTATAGAAACCATTGTTCAGTTAAATGTTCAAGAAATGATAATGCTACAAAATTAAAACAAAAAAATACATGTATAGAGAGATACGGGTATGGTAGTTCAAATCAATCGCCATCAGTAAAAAAGAAAAAAGAAATAACTTGTGTTAAAAAATATGGAGTTTCTAACCCAAGTAAAGTTGATGATGTTAAGAAGAGGAAGAAGTTGACCTGTCTTAAAAACTATGGAGTAGAAAATCCAAACCAATCAAAAGAGGTTCAATGTAGAACCAAAGAAACATATTTGAAAAAATATGGTGTTGATCATTTTTCCAAAACTGATCAATTCAAAGAAAAATATAAATCAACATGTTTAGATAAATTTGGTGTAGATAATATTTTTAAACTTAATAGCGTGGTGAAAAAAATACAGAAAAAAAGAAAAATTACATGTTTAAAAAAATATGGTGTAGACAATTACGCTAAGACTGATGAATTCAGAGAACTATCAAGAGTCAATATTTTAAAACAAATCAGTAGACAAAGAAATAATGGTGAACCGATATATCCAATCATTGGTAAAAAAGAAAATGAATGTTTAAACATATTGGAAACGAGTCTGGATAAAAAAATTAAACGCCAATATAATACTATTGGATATTACCTAGATGGTTATATATCAGATTTAAATATTGCTATAGAATTTGACGAACATGAACACCAGAATCATATTAATAAAGATATAAAAAGAGAAAATGATATCCGTAGTGTGATAAATTGTAGATTTTTCCGAATTAAAGAAAAAGATTGGGACGAGAACAAAAACAAAGTAATCAATGAATTTAAAAGGGTGATTGAAAATGTCTAAAAAATATGTTATGCGCATACTTTATGATATTCCGGGATGGGCGTACTATCATAGAGCATGTGCACTCAAGAGATTAGCTCCACCAGATTTTGATGTATCTATTGGTTCAGATTATGGGACAGCCCTAAAATCCAAGAAACATGACCTTGTATTGCAATTAGCTTATAGCTACGTTGGTGACCTCAAAAAACATTGTGATAGAGCTGGTCATAAATGCTGCATAGTTAGCTCATATAACGTTGGGTGGGGTTACGCGAATAAGTGGTTGGCGGGAACCATGCGACCCTCCTATGCCACCATTATCAATAGTTATGATATGTGGGACAAGGCAGGAAGGTTACCAACTTCGTATTATATACCGAATGGGGTCGATAGACGGGTATTTAAACCTAAGATAAATATAGAGAAGAGACCAAACAAAGTATTATGGTGCGGATCAACTGGTCATCAAACAGTTAAAGGATATAGAGATATTTTAGTACCCCTACGAAATCTTCTTAAACGAAAAGGTATCGAACTAGATTTGAAACTAACCAATTCAATGAGACGGGATAAACTTAACCACAAGCAAATGGCTGAATGGTACAATACTGGTAGAATATATGTTGTTGCTAGTAAAAATGAAGGCACGCCAAATCCAGCACTAGAGGCAGCATCATGTGGGTGCCCGGTAGTATCCACTCGTGTTGGTAATATGCCAGAGCTAATTAAGGATGGGGTGAATGGTTATTTATGTGATAGAAGTGTCACATCATTGTACACAGCAATAATGAAAGCTAATCAGAATATAAAACCCATGTCTGATTCTATGTTAAAAGAAATTGCTCCGTGGGATTGGTCTATTCGAGCACCAGAATTTTACGACTTATTTAGAAATTTGATAGATGAACGAAATCGAAGATGAGAATAATATGTCGGTTATGCAATAAAGAAATAAACAAATCATCTCTTCAAAATCATGTTTCCCAGTTCCATAATGTTAAAACTCAAGATTATTTCGATATATATTTAAAAAAAGATATGGATGGTATATGTTTAAATTGTGGATTAGATACTAAATTTATCGGTATATCACAGGGATATAGAATATTCTGTAGTAGATTATGTCATGGGATTCAAATGAAAAATATTTTAAAAAATAAAAAAGTATGGGAATTTAATTATTTTTGTAAAATATGCAATAAGGGAACAAAAACAATTAACGGTTTATCCAAACATATAAGATATGTTCATAATATGTCCAGTGAATCATATTACACCAAGTATATTATGAAATCTGAAGGTGAATCTGTATGTAATGTGTGTGGGTCCCCTACTACATATAGGGGATTGGTATTAGGTTATTCGGATCACTGCGGTAACTCATGTGGATCGAAAGACCCAAAAGTACAAAAAAAATTAAAAAATACATGTATTGAGAGATACGGATATATTAATCATTCTAAAACAAGAGAATCAAGAAGAAAATCACGAGAAACCATGATCAAGTCTATAGAAATCCAAAGATTAAATGGGGAACCATTGGTTCCGTGTATAGGTTCATATGAGAGAAAATGTTTAGATATAATACAGAAGGAGACAACTTATATTATTTTAAGAAATCCTAATATTATTGGTTATTTTCCAGATGGTTATATACCAGAACTAAATATCATAATTGAATTCGATGAACCCCATCATTTTATATCAGGGGAACTAACCTATCACGATAAACTTAGACAAAAAGAATTAGAATCTTATACCATGTCTAGATTTTTTAGAATTAAACAGAGTGAATGGTTAATGGATAGAGAAGTAATAATATCAAATTTCAGGAATTTAATAAAGGATAAACAATGAAAAACACAAATGGATCATTCCACTTAAAAAAGAATTATGCATCCACCCCTCAAGCAAAGAATAGGAAAAGAATCAAAGATGCATTAAAACAGAGAGGGGAGGAACTAAAACAAAAGGAATTAAAAAGAAAAACAAAAGAAAATGAGTTAAAGAGAAAACAAAAGGTATTAAGAGCAACTATTAAACCAACTCAGAAAGTTCATGGGACAAATGATTTTGAAAGATCTTTTGGATGTGAATATGAGATATTTGCATATTGTTCTGAGAATTATAAAGATGCCTATGATTTCGTTATTGGTTCATGGTTACGACCAAATGTGACAAAAGTAACTATGTATACAGATTTCGATTTTAAACCTAAAGATTCTAGAGTAGAAGTTATACCTATGTTCAAAGGTAATAAATCGAAACAATGGATTGTCGGCACTGGGCGTCGCTTAGATATTATCAATGATTTTTCAAAACGAAATTATAATAGCAACAAGAATGTTCTATTCTTAGATATTGATTGTTACATAACTGATGATATATCCCATGTATTTTCTAAACAGTTCGATATTGGTATAACCAGATTATTCTCTAATGAGAGTCATACATGTTCAACTGCAACAGCTGGATTATGGTTTGCAAGAATGAATAAGGATTATCAAAAATTTATTGATGATTGGACCATAAAAGCAAATGAATACAAAAGAAAAAGAAGGGGTATCAGGGAGCATCATATTTCTTATGTCCAATATTCATTTACCGATGTAGCAAGATTGGGACTCAAGACTAAAAAGTATGATATTCTTGCGATAGATGAGAATTTTTATAATTCAGAACATTCATCTATTCCTAAGTGGCTACAAAAGATTAAGAAGTATCCCCCACTCATCTTACATTATAAGGGTAGAAGATTTAGGGATATACCATTGATTAAGAAAACTTTAAATTTAGCAGGAGTCACTGATGCCAGATTTTGATATTGTTACTTATTGCTCTGGTTCATATATGGAAGCTTTTGATGCCCATATCCGATCATGGTTAAAACATACTAAAGCCAAAAATATCTATGTGTATAGTGATGAACCAGCAGAATCTTTTCATGTTAATAATTCCAGGGTAGTTATTAAACCATTTTATAAGAAATGTGATAACTGGATAACAAATGTGGGTAGAAAAACAAAATGTATATTAGACTATCTTGAAAAAACAGATAGAAAATATTTTGCATTTATTGAAATGGACTGTTTCATAGTATCAGATTTTAGTGAAGTATTTGATCCAGCGATTGATATATCAATAACCAGATTATTCAGTACTGAAAGTTATACTCATGCAACAATAACTTGTGGGGTATGGTTCGCCCAAGTTACACCTAAATTACGGCAATTTATGAAACAATGGCATGCAGCGTCTAGATCTTATATGAAATCCAAAATTGGTATAACACCATCTCTAATTGCATATGATCAATTATCCTTTACTGATATGATTAGACCAGCATATGTTAATCAAACATTTAGGGTTAAAGCTATAGACGAACATATTTATAACTGTGAACACACAAAATCTGAAGAATTATTAAAACAAATTGAAACTGAAACTCCAAAGATTATTCATTTTAAAGGTAAACGTTTCAAAAATAAAAAACATATACAAGCAGTATTCAATGTTTTATATCCAAAAAAATGAATATGAATAATATAGAATTTTCTTGTTTATTCACAACTGGTAGATCTGGTACTGCATTATTATCTCAAGTGTTTGGTGGAAACAAATGGGAAAAAAGAAAATATCATTATTCATCTAATAATTTAATATGTCATGAATGTTGGGATACTAAAAGATTTCGAATCGATGAATTAAAAGAAGAACCAAGTTTTACTTCTAATGAATCGTTACATATACAAAAAGGTTTAATCAATCAACAATTATCAGATGCAATAACTGACTTTCATGGTATAAAAAAATATTTTGTATGTGATCATAGAGTTGGGAGATATTTTTCCAATTATATATCATCTCAATCAAATTCAAAAATTATTTATATTGAAAGAAATATAAATCAAGTAATCGATTCTTATTGTAAAAAGTGGAATGACCGACTCAATCGGATTGGGGAAGATAATTTTAATAGATTTGAAAAGCGAGCATGGTGCTTAAATCTGTATCAAGCCACTGATGGATTTTGTATAACTAAAATGACAGATAGTGAATGGAATAAGTTGAGTTTGAAAGAAAAACTCGAATGGTATTGTGTAGAATGCAAAAATCAATGGTTACATTTTAAAACTAGTAAACCTAAGGCTAATGTATATGAAATTAATTTTGCCGATATGGTTACATTTGAAGGAATGAATGATATGGCATTGTTTCTTGATCTTCCATTATACAAAGATTTTCTCTCAATAAAAGTAAATGATAGAAATGATATTCTAAAGAGAGATGATAAAAATGAAATTTAAATTAACAGATGAATATAGAAAAATTGCAGGATTACAAGTTTCTAAATCTGTGACAGATGTCAATAGTTATTTGAAATTATGTGAATCAGAATATGAATGTTTTAAAGATCATATCATTGATCCCCAATCTATTTTAGAGTTGGGTTGTGGACTCGGTAGGATGTCAATTTTTTTGAATGATAAATTACCAACGTCCGATAGAAATTTCATATTAGCAGACTCGACTAATATGCCTGAAAAGGTAACTTTTGGATGGAATCCATCATCAGGTTTTTATAACGATTTAAATTTAACATCTCAATTCTGCAATGACCATGGATTATCAAATCATACTATTTTAGACTTATCTACTGAATCGATTAATCAATTGAAAAATATCGATTTAGTAATATCTTTTTTATCAGTCGGTTTTCATTACCCGATTGAAAACTATATTCCTCAGTTGTTAGATATTACTACGCCCGAGTGTCTGTTTATTTTCGGTGTTCGAGAAGATGTATATAATGAAAATTGTCTCAGTGATCATTTCGTAATTATTAAATTAATAGAACAAACTAATATAAATACTAAAGAAAATATATTGATTATGAAAAAGAAGGTTAATTCGAAATGAAGATTAAGATAGTCGCAGGTGATCGAAATCATATCCAATTAGAACCTCTTAACAGGAAAAAAATTCGATCTAAATTAAAAGAAAAAGGTATAACTTTTGTAGAATCAAATCCAGATATGATTCTATATCATACATACAAAGCACCTAAACCATTGAAAATATCCGTGTTCGATTCTGGTATCCCTGTAATGATTCTTGAACGAGTTGCATCTGCACATATCAATTCAACAAAACCCATACAGTCGGATAATGTAGTTGGTGTTTTAAAAAGTACATCCTTTCGAGATTTAAATATAAATAATATACCATATCAAGTGATGGCTAAAAATGGCAAAAAGATGAAGAGTAAATATCATAGCAAATTGATATACGAATCTTTATCTTGTGACATGGAATATACTGATCCACGAATGATTCCACCTGAGTTTTTTAATAAAGTTGAATTATGGTATAATTTCGCGTGTTATAAAATGATGAATCCATATGTCCGAAGTGATAAATCATTAAATATGAATCGACCACTGGATTTGGGTTTCATTGGAACAACAAAATATGGTGATCACTCTAAATCTATTACGTTTCATAGAACAGATTGCATGAAGAAGATTAAAAAACTAAAAAATGTTAAAACTGAAATATACCCATCGAGAATTTCTGGAAAACAAAAATACATTAACAATATACTCAATTGTAAAATAGGAATTTCTCCGTGGGGATTGGGTGAAAAATGTTATAGAGATTTTGAGATCATATATGGTGGCGGTATTTTATTGAAGCCAGATACTTCATTTGTGGTTGATTGGATTGATAGTTACAATTTGGATAATAATTACTATGTCCCATGTGAAATTAACTTTTCTGATCTTCAAAGTAAGGTAGATGATATTCTATCAAACTGGAAAAAATATAGTAAACAGGCATTATTAGCTAGAAAAAAATTAATATCGAAGTGTCGTGATGATAACGAAATTGCTAATCTTATATTTAATGTATTCACAAACTGCTCTAAGAGGATAATATGACAAGTGCAATTTATACCAGTATTGTTGGGAATAAAGATTCTTTATTGACTCAAAATAAATTTGAAGGATTTTCGAATTATTTGTTTAGTGATGAAAAATATGAAAATGATAGCTACAATGTCATAGTAAACCCAAGAGAATTTGAAAATCCAAGAATGGAAGCAAAAAAATATAAACTATTTCCTGCTAAATATTTACCATCAGAATTTGATATATCTATATGGGTTGATGGTAATGTTAGAGTTATTAAAAATCCATCAAGTTTAATCGCTGATTATATTGTCGATCAGAATTATGATATTTTAACATTCAACCATCCTAGGAAAAAAAGAACAATATATCAGGAAATTGAAACTTGTATCAAACAAAATGGTAGAAGAGGAAATGTTTCAAACCTCAATCGACAATATGAAGCTTATAAAGAATTAGGTATCCCAGATTATTCTGTGACAATGTGTAGAGTTATTATCAGACGTCATTCTATTGTTTGTAATGATTTAATGAATAGCTGGTGGTCAGAAATTCAAAATTATTCCATTCGAGACCAAGTTAGCTTTCCATATGTAATAACACAATCTGAATGTAAATGGAAGTCATTATCATATTCACAATTCGGTGTATTTTTTAAAAAAACCAAACATAGGTCATAATATGAAAGTAGCAATTTGTTTTTCAGGATTGTTGAGGAGTTTTCAAGATTGTTTCCCTAGTTATTATGAAAACATCATTAAACATTATGATTGTGATATTTTCATGTATGTTCCAGACGAGGATGATATTGATGATAAGCTATCTATTTTAGATATGTGTAGTGGTAAAAAAATCATTCAAAAATTTAATGAATCCGATATTCCTGAGCAAGAATATCAAAAGCAACTAGGAAATTGTACTGTTCAACAGGTTCTTCGATTGATGACATATTTGAAAAAAGTTGAATCTATGAAACATGAATATGAAAAGAAACATAAATTTACATATGATTGGGTTTTTAGATGCAGATGTGATACTAGAGTTATTAAAGGGCCAGTAGAGAAGTTACATAATCTAAATCCTAATAAGATATATATCCCCAACCACGACCACTGGAGGGGAATCAATGATCGTTTTGCATTTGGAAGTTCAAAGTTAATGGATCTTTATCATAACAGAATAGATTATCTAGATGAATATTTTGATAGTGGTGGAGTTTTACATGATGAAAGCTATCTAAGAGCATTTTTAGAAAAGTTTAAAATACCAATTTGCAAAACTGCTATTCATGTTGAGATTTTGCGACCATCTGGTAAAACGAAATACAATATATATCAAAAAAACCATCAATTCCCAGAACTTAATTATAATGATAAATGGAATCATTACCAATCTCATGTCGGTGGTACTAAAAGTCAAAGAAGGAAAAATGAATATTCATCAAAAATATGTTAGTTATTGTAAAAAGAAGTCAGATATCAATGAGCATTTACCAACGCTATTTAAATATGCTAAAGAATGTAAACATATCACTGAATTTGGTTCTAGAAAATTTGTTAGTATATGGGCATTCTTAAAATCTAATCCCGATCATTTAATTTCGTATGATATTGTTCAACATAAAAATCTAAATGAAGTTAAAAAACAATCGGAGTTAGCAGAAATAGAATTTACATTCTATAAACAGGATGTTTTAGATGTAACAATTGAAGAAACTGATTTATTGTTTATAGACACCTGGCACATATATGATCAATTGATCCAAGAATTGAATATCCATTCTGGTAATGTTCGCAAATATATCATTCTTCATGATACTACAACATTTGGTGAAGTCGGGGAGAGTAAGAAATCAAAAAAGACATATAAAGGATTGAATTTAGCAGTTAACGAATTTTTAGATTCTAATTCAAATTGGCGGAAAAAAGAAATTTTTATAAATGATAATGGATTAACAATATTAGAGAGGATCGAGAAATGACTAAAATAGGAAGACATGTCAGAGATAATCAAAAACATTTAGGCGGATATACGAAAGGCGGAAATATAACATCAATGTCTCCACCTGTATGGGATAGTATAATTAAATTATTCAAACCATCGACTATGATTGATATTGGTTGTGGCGAAGGTCATGCTATGGAATACTTTTTAAAGAAAAATATTATATCTATTGGAGTTGATGGATGCAAAGAGACTTTAAAAGATTCAAATATACCCCATTTAATTAGTATATGGGATTTTTCAAAAGGTCCATTTGTAACCGATCAATTATTTGATTTGGGTTGGTGCTGTGAATTTGTAGAACATGTCGAGGAACAATATACAGACAATTTCATTGAATTATTTAAAAAATGCAAAGTTGTTGCTATGACACATGCTATTCCTGGACAGACTGGGTTACATCATGTCAATTGTCAAAATTCAGATTATTGGATTGATAAAATGGAAGCTAATAATTTTGGATATGAAAAGGATTTATCTCTACATCTTCGATCATTGAATTCTAAAAGTAAAAAAGAAATTGGATTTTTAGTTGGTAGAACACTTATGTTATTTATAAATAAAGAGTTGATAGTATGAAAAATTCAGAAGAAACATTATTCCTTCAACATAATTTAACAATATGTATCCCTACAAATTATGTAAAGTCGTCGCCTGGTATTTCATTAATAAAAGAATCACTTTCTACATTGATATTAATGTATCCAGAAATTCAATATTGTAACATAATTATTTCATATGATCAACATAAAACGGACAAGGAATCTGCACAATATTTAGAAAATTTACAATCACTATCTGAAGAATATCATAATCTTGAAGTTGTGACTACTATGTCAAAGAATAAATTAGATGGTCAACCTAAATCATTTATCAATATGACATCATTAGTAAAAACTCCATATTTACTATTCTTCGAACATGATTGGATTTTTAAGAAAACAGTTGATTTCTATAAAATAATCAATACAATGATTGATAATCCATTTGTTGATTTTGTGTCATTCAACAAAAGACAAAATATAAAGAAAAAAGCTGACTACATTCTTCAGCCAGAAACCAGAATATCTGAGATTTCATTATTAAAATCATCTCGTTATTCTAACAATCCACATATCGCAACATTGGCATTTTGGCACATCAAAATACCAAAGATACTAAAAGGAAATAACCAAGGTAAAGGATCCCATCCGATTGAAAGTGTGATATTTCCATATTATTCGAATCTAATTAAGAAAATTGGTTTCGATGAGGCGCATGAGCAAATGGGAATATATTTATATGGTGAAATGAATGATCCATCAATATTAACCCATTTAGATGGAAAGAAATTTAAATGAAAAACATTACAATTAATGATATCACATTTCAAATAACTGATGATTGCTATATGAAATATCAAAAGTTTTGGAATATCAATCAAAATGGAAATTGGGAACCTACTATATACAATGCAATGTCAAAATTCATTTCGTCTGATTCAGTGTATATTGACATGGGAACATGGATTGGACCATGTATTTTATATGCAGCTAATATAGCAGAGCGATGTATCGGAGTTGAACCAGATCCTGTAGCATTATCATTTCTAAAAGGCAATATGAAATGCAATAAACAATTTGAAATATTCGAAGGTGCAATTTCAGATAAACGAGGGGTATTGAATTTATATGCAGCTGGAAAATTTCGAATGGGATCCAGTGGATCATCACTTTTGTTAAATGATCAATATATTGATGATTCTAAAATAGTAAAACATTATAAGAATGTGAAGAATAGAGAATCTGAGAAAATCAAATCTATAACATTTTCTGATTTTGTATCCGACTTTAATATTACTAAATGTGATTTCATTAAAATAGATGTCGAAGGCAGTGAAAAACTAATTGTGCCTCAGATGCTAGATTTTTTAATGGAATGTAAACCAGTCGTATATCTATCAATTCATAGTTGGTTTTTAGATGAATCAGATAAAGCAGGAATCATTAGTATCTTGCAACATTCTAAATCTATATTAAACAAAAATATGGAGATAATATCATTATCAAGTATTTTTAAACATAAAGAAGTAATCATAATATTTTAGTATAGATACATCTTTTTGATAGTTGTATAACTATAATATCTGATTGAATAATTTTACTTACATATTAACAGAACAAATTAAAAATCGTATATAATAATCAGGAGATTTTGAAACATGTCAAATAGAAGAATATCAGCATCTAATTCATTAGCTCCTGTACAAGAATTGGCTGTACAACCTTTTTCGACTTATAATTCGGATAGCGTCAACAAGATCACTCGAATAGTTACAGGGCTCCGAGATAAAGATATTGTGGTTGGTGGTCTAGATGTACAGGGTAACCCAGACTCTTCAACAACACTATATGGTTCAACATTGATAGATGATGATTTTACTACCCTTAGTACAAATTGGTCATTGGTGGGCGGAGATTTTGTATATGATGTAATCAATGGAAATATACTGGCAACATCTCCCACGAGTGGATCGACTAATTTTGAAATGAGATATCAATCTAGAGTCGCTGATCCAACAATTTATAAATGGTATGAGATCAAATTCACATTAGCTACCAAAAAAGATGCTATTGTGGGCAAAGGAACTCCTAGATATATTTATGTTTCATATGGTGGACATACAGAAACATATAGTTATGCAGCTAGTGGAATTTATACATTGATGGTTCAGGCAGAAAATTCTACTGGTGAATTACGATTAACATTATCAATGGATTATGATAATCCATTTAATCCTGATGAATGCACAATTGATGATGTATCGGTAAAAGAAGTAACCAGACAAGGTGGATATATTGAACCCATCATTGATCAAACAGTTGACCAAGATTGTATTCATGCTGCTTGGTTGAGACCACATGAAAGTTGTAGGGTATCTGCTGGTGTTGCAATCAAAGATGATGCAATGATTAATATAATGGGCATAGACCCAGAAAATAAACCAGTAGTTGAATTGGATTATGATACTGATGCTAACTGGATCAAAGGTCCAATGTCAACTGGTGGTTATGCCTCTGGTGCTTTTATAGATGCTGATTTTGTTGCACCAGACAAATCAGGGGCACCATGGAACCAAGCCGATGACGGTGATCCTGATAATGTATACTATTGTAATTTTCCTGATGTATCAACAGGTACGGATTATAAGTGGGCGTACATATGTGTATACTATTCTTATTTCAAGAATCCTATTCCGAACAACGCATATATTGGTTTCGCTAGAGATGAAGAAATCAATGATCCAATTTATGGAGAAGATTACCTACCATTAGCAAAACTCCGTTTTACAGAAAAAGGTGTTGTTGATGCAATCTTTTATTATCCAATTAGAAATGATTGGGGTGTAATTGACGCAGCTAATACAACATATTTGCTACTTAATGATTTGCGTCATTGGGAAACCAGACCAACTAATGTATCCATAGCATTAGATATTCTTGCTGCTAGGATGTATGCGATCAAAAGATTTGAAATAGATTGGTCGAATGGTAGTGAGATAAACTCTGATTCAGATTCATCTAGTTCATCTGGCTCCGAACCGGCAATCCAAGATGGTGATTGGCCAGTAACGACAACAACAAAACCATCTGATTGGTATTGGTACGAAAAGACTCCCGCTCCACATTTAGCTAATGCTGAAAAGGTTGGTGAACAGAATGTAGAATTTACTGATCCTGGTACATTGGATGATACAGTTTATAACAACCTAGAAGAAGCTATACTGCAATGGCCTGAAGCTTATTACGTAGTATTGGGTACAGGATCTGGGGCTGGTACAACAGTCAATCCAAATTCAATGTATGGTAATGGTAAAGTTCCAGGCGCTAAGACATTAGATGTTAAATTAAATAAATTTCTTCGAGCTGATAATACATGGCAAAACGTATCACTTGATGAATTTGAATTATCATGGGATGATCCATGGGATCCAATTGGAGAATCATGGACACAGGTTGGTACATTTGGTGATTTATTAGAAGATGCTAAATCAGTATGGCCTGATGAATATTGGAAAGTAATAAATACAGATGATCCATCATTACCATTTAGAAAAGTCAATCCATATAATCCATCTGGTAATGGGTTGGTTCCTGGTCCAATTAAATCTGAAGTACAATCCAGTAGTTTCTTACGTTCTGATGGTACATGGAATGCAACGGATTCAGCTTATAGATACTATCTACATGGATGGCCCCAAGCTGGTATGATTACTGGTAAAATTATAGCAACCTCTACAAGAATAATTAAAAGGATTGAATGGCATGTTGATCATAATCCAGATACTAACCCATTAATTTTTCAAATATGGTATAATGGATCAGCGGTTGGATCAACATATAGTATACCAATTGGTATAGTTACAAATAGTAATAGTGATAGTATTGATATGGATCCAGCTGATTATTTATCAGTATCTGATAAAGGACTTGTATCAATAGTAATTGTCTCAACTGGTACTTCGCCTAATGAAGGCGGAAATGATCTAACTATTTCATTATATTAAAAATAGGAAATTACAATGGCTTTAGATACTCCAACATATAGATTATCCCATCCAGAGATTCCGATGGATGGATCATCTGTATTGTTTAATTCAGGATTAGATATCCCGGCAGGTATGTATCGATTAAGATATGATGGGGGTGCGTTATATTATCAAGATGATTATATGTCATCAGGAAGTAGTTCTTCTAGTTCTAATCCTCACTATCAAGTTAATTATATGTCACTAGAAGGTAGTTCATCTAGTTCTAATGATCCATATTATCAACCAGATCCAGATGAACATTTAGGATTTTTAATTTCATCTATTGATGCTGTTGTACCAACAAGTATTGTATGTCCTGGCGGATATTCATATTATGCATCTAAAGATGATTGTGAAGTTTCAGTATTGAATACTAATGAAGTTATTCCTGATGATTATGAAGAGCGTTCTGATTTTATTGATTTTTCACATCCGGGTGGCAGAATTTCTATATCATTATATATCTTGGATTATTCAATCGTTTCATCAGAAACTACTCAACTACCAAAATTTTCAATGACTAGGATTACTGATAATCAACTGGATGATGATTTGCATCATAACCAAATTATGTATGATTATAATTGTGACGGAGTTGATCATACATTTTCGGGTACAACAAGAAATTTATTTTTCCCTCTTCATCGACGAACCGATAATGATGGTAATATTCTTAATAATATGAAATGTACTTTAACATTAACAGGAACGAATAAAACATTCGAAATATGGTACGGAGAATCTCTTAAATATACGCTCACACCAACACCTGGTCCAACTCCATATTCTTTAGATATAAATGGTGATAATGAATATGATCATATTATGATTAAAGTATATGATACAGTTATATCGAACCAGCCAGCAAATGGTCATGAATATACTATTAACATGACGCAACCAACACTTGATTCACCTGATCCTAGAAGTGCAACCATTGTTAGCCCCACTGATGCAAGTGGCATTCAATTATCTCCAACCAGAATTGAATTAGATTGGGATGAACATGTTGATCAAGATGATCAGTTAGAGGAGATTTTGGGTTGGGATATTTATTTAGCTAAATCAGATACCTCTTTTATTCCAACAGCTGATATTGATTATTATATCGGTTCAACTACTGGGAGTATTACAAGTTTTATTCTCCCAACACTGGAAAAAAATTCATCATATAAATGGTGGATTATTCCATATTCATCTTCATATAATGGAATAGGTATTAGTAATGATACAATTGTAATGTGGAGTTTTGAAACTAGTGATGATAGTGTTGATATTTATTCACGAGATGATAGATCTACAAATATAAATCCACTCACATTTAATGTGGATTTAAATTGGAGTTTATTTGGTTTTCCTTTATCCATTGCGCCAGATAATCCCGTTGTAGGTGATCAATTTCTTGTATCGACATTACCATTACCAACAGGTGATTGGCTCGGTGAAGGTGGAAATATAGCATCATGGATCGATGATCCATTAAATCCGGGTATTGAAATATGGGAGTTCTCTTCTCCTGATACTGATCAATATAGTGATATTGTATCCTTTGGTGTTTATTATTCATTCAGTGCCAGGAATGGTGCGGATAATTGGATTGCTGTGGATAATGTTGAAAAAACTATTGCTACTGAATATAACCTTCATATGGATCTTTTAACGGATTTACCAGATTGGCCATCAACTAGTTCTAGATATGAAGCTATTAAAGCATTTACTGGTAAATCAGATAATATTTTAAAATTTAAAGTAATTGCTTTTAACATTGGATTTTTAAGAAATGAATCATGTTGTATTGCATTTGCTGTATCTAATGAACAATATATTAAACATTTTTCAACTAAGAAACAATTATATATTAATCTAGATGGAACATATATTGGAAATGGTGTTTTAGGTGTAACAAAATTTGAAAAATTTCATACATACGATGAATGTGAATTTGTATGGGATAGTGATGTTATGAATACATCATTTTCATTAGATGGTACTGGATTGTGGGATCCATCTCGTATTACTATTGACAATAATAGACACACTACAAATAGACCACCATCAATATGGGCAGCATTTCGAGATAACAACAATTTACATAAAAAGGGGAATGGTGTTGCTAAATTTGATTATTACACTGGACTCGTAGATAAGTATTGGCAAGAAGACGGTCAACCGAATCACTCATTAATTCATAATGGTGGTACTCGGGGTATCACTTTAAGTTCGAGTGATGGTGATGCTTATTGTGGGTCACCTGGTAATTATAATGTTAGTCACCTTCAGACTGATACGCAAGTTGATGCTATTGAAACACATCCACCGGGAAATCAAAGTAATTATGGTGCTACTCATGATCAATTTGACGGTATATGGTATATACGAGCAGATTTGAGTCATCCAGGAATTAGCCATTATAACCCCATTACTGGCGGTACAGCTTATTACGATTTTGCAACTGACTTTCCTGGAACTATTGATCATGGATATTGTGTTACTACAGACACTCGAGGTGGTATATGGGTGTCCGGATACGATAATACCCCATATATTAAATGTATAAGACTTATGCCTCAAGGTGATAACACTGTTATTAACACTAACTATATATCAATACCATTTAATACAACTCCTGCAGGACAATGTAGTGGAATAATATGTGATCTAGAAGACTCAAATGGATATTTTAATATATGGATGTGTCAAAATCAGGTGAATTTAATTCATAAATTTTCTATGAAACATAACGCTGACGGAACTATAGATTTTTTGAGTCATATCTTTTTTAGTTGTACTGATGTAGGTGCACCAATTGGATGGAGACCACATGGTATAGCAATAGATTCCGATAATAATATTTGGGTCGCTCCTATTGGACACGGAACAATTAAAATATATCAAAAAACTGATTCAACTTTGTGGGGTGATGGAATGAAAACACAAGGGGGATATGTTAGATACTCAATGGATTATGAACACGAAGTTTATGATCAATGGGATACTGGTATATATGATGATATATCTGGATATGACCTAATATCTGATCAGACAGATAGTAGTAGTCCATATCATGGTTTAATTATTGGTAACACTATATATAATCCTCCTTATAGATTTATAGCTTATGATCAATTATCAAATGAGAAATTATATCCCGGTTTTGATACTGCATCAGCTGCTGGATATACTGGTTATAAAGCTAAATTCTTTTCTGAGTCTACAGGGTCTGGTAAGGAACCCATTTCGACAATGTATATGTATTCAGATTTTACTGGTCAAGTAATGAAATTATATTCATCACAAAGTCCTGTATTTGAGACTACTAACATATATGAACCAGTATGGAAAAGAACCAGTTAGTTGGTGAGAAAACTGAATAAATTTAAAATGGGGTTACTTAATTAAAGGGAAATCGGAACATGAAACAAATGATTGAAACTATTATAAAGACAATTGCTACAAAACCTGAAGTGGTTACTATTAATGAAATAAAAGGTGATGATTCTTCTATCTTTGAAGTCACAGTCGATAAATCAGATTTAGGAAAAATGATTGGCAAGGCCGGAAAGAACGCTCAAGCTATCAGAACGTTAGTATTTGCTGCTAGTTATAAATATGGTAATCGCCGATATCAAATAGAAGTTAAATCCCCACATGACGAATAAATAAATATAGGGTGGAGACAAGAAATTTATAATAAATATAGTTTATCTTAGGAGAATATATGAGATGTCATATATGTAACCAAGATTTTGATATTAGTGATAGCAGAAAACATATTTATTTATTTCATAAATGGAAAACTAAAGATTATTATGATCAATTTATAAAATCAAATTCTGAAGGGATTTGTGAGTTTTGTGGTAATCCTACGACATTTATTTCTTTAGAAAAGGGATATCGACAATCATGCAGCAACCATGCCCACCTACTAGCTGCGAGAACTATCGAAAGAAAATATGGTGTTGACAATATTAGTAAACTCGAATCAATAAAACAAAAGAAAATTGATACATGTATGAAAAACCATGGTGTTAGATCTCTGTTACATCATGAAGGAAGAGAACAGTTAGAAAATCATAATCTAAAAAATTTTGGTGTAAAAAATCTCGCTAGTTTAGACGAAACAAAAAAAACAATCAAGAAAACATTTAATCGCAAGTATGGTGTTGATTGTGCCCTACAAAATTCCGATTCTATGTTGAAATTTAAAAATACATGTAAAGATAGATTTGGTGTTGATCATCCTATGCAAAACAAAGATGTATCTATGAGATCACAACAAACATGTCGTGATAGATTGGGTATCTCTCCTCCGTTGAAGAATGAGAAATGCATACAAAAATCAAAAGAAACATGTCTCTTAAAATTTGGTGTCGATAACTATTCTAAAACATTTGAATCTAGGTTAAAATCTAGAGAGAGAATACTGGATAGAATCGAAGAACAAACTGGAGAAAAAGCTAGACCGATGGAAGGTTCTGGTGAAAAACCATGCTTCGATGAATTAGAAAAACATATTCCGTACACGATAGTAATGGGTACTTCGAAAATTAGTTATTTTCCTGATGGTTTGATCGAGGAATTGAAATTAGTTATTGAGTTTGATGAGCCTGATCATGAACGGTTATGGTATCAAAAACATGATAAAAAAAGAGATGAAGATTTTTTACGAATTGGGTATTATACATTTAGAATAAAACAAACTGAATGGCTTGGAGATAAAGAAATGGTGGTTAGAAAATTGAAACAAGTGATAATGAAAAGGAAATTGATATGAAAACATATGTAACATCTGAGAATACGGAAATAAAGAAAAAGAAAAAGAAATCCAAAAAAGATAAGAAATCGGTGGTTACTAAAAAGGATTTCGGTCTTACTGAAAACGCTAGAATTGTAATGGAATAGATAATGGAAAAATTAGATTTTCTAAAAGGTATAATAGATCAAAACTTACTAGATGAATTTGTAAAGGCTTCAGAGAAAGATATTGTATTAAAGAAGGCTATTGAAAAGTCAACTGATATCAAATCATTTGTAGATGCTCTACTCGCATCTATTATATGTGTTGTCGCAAGAGAGGAATATTTTGCGAAGGAGATTAGTACATTTGTAAATAGTCATCCTGATATTACACAAGCTATCATGTCAAAGAAATTCAAAGATTCTATGACTACAGAAAGTAATGGAAATGATTAATTTTGTTTTTTGGAATAAGACCGGTCATTCGGATAATCGAAGCGAATCTGTTAGATTTATAGTAAAAAATATCCAACCAGATGATGTGTTGATATTTAATGACATGAAACATTGGTGTTCCTCCTCTAGCGATTTGATGCACAATATAGATAACCAGTGTGGTACGGGACTGGATAGTGAATTAACATATGTTGAAAAATCCAAAATAACAAAATCTTTATACACTGCTGAAAACTTTGACATGGAAGAATTACATTCTCGTAAACATATCCAAAACTTAGTATTATTAGGATTTGATGATTATCCACCACAACTGTTATCCGCTATGATATGTAACTTTGCTACAAAGACTGAGATATTAGGGATTACTGATATATCGGATCATTTACTATCTGGTGTACTCAGTAGGGTAAAAATATTAAAACAAGGTGGTATGAGTAGAGACCAAACAAGAATCACTATGATACTTGAAGATAAGTACCATAATAAGATGATTGATCAAGCATTACTTAGTGCATATACCTCTTCTGAATATAATGTCACCCATATTCAATCCCTGGATATGATCAGTCATTTATGGTCTAACGGGATTAGTAAAAAATAGCGAACAAATCCTAAAAGGGATTTTTGTATGAAAATAATCAATATCAACAATAGGATTTCATAATGTTTATAATCGAAAGGTATCTTAAAGAAGATAGAGATTTTTCAAAACAGGATTCCGTGAAGGCTCTTGTTTTCCGTGGTGACTATATTTTATTGTTACGCAGACAGCAGGGACAACCTGGTGAGGGACAGTGGGACCTTCCTGGTGGGCATATCGAAAAAGGTGAAGATAAAGTTAAGGCACTGAAGAGAGAGACTTGGGAAGAAGCCGGTCTTAAAATTGAAAACGAGAAATCGGATTCAAACTTCACTTTAGAAATTCCAGAAGATGGTGTCGAGTCAACAATGTATATCTATACAGCTGATGCTAAGGATATTGATGTTGAATTGAAGCCAGCTGATTGGGAAGGTTCTGATGGAAAACCTGAACATAATGAGTACGCGTGGTTTCAATATAAGCATGAATTAAACAATCTACCAATGCTTCCTCAACTAAAAGAAATTGTTTTAAAACATTTAAAATGATCAAACTATGTGCGTGTGGATGTGGGACTAAATTGTTCAATCAACATAATACATATATCGTGGGTCATAATACTCTCGGTTCAAAACAATCAAAAGAAACAATTAAAAAAAGAAAACAAACACAATTAAAAAGGTATGGTGTTGAGCATTCTCAACAATCTGCAAATATTAGACAAAAATCTAAACATACATTATTGAAAAATTTTGGAGTATCCCATCCGTTACAATCAAAAGTAATTAAAGAAAAGAGTAAATCTACAATTTTAAAAAATTACGGAGTAACGAACGCATCAAAATCACCAGAAATACAAGATAGGAAGATTCAGACGAGTTTAAAAAGATATGGAGTAACCAGCCCCAATCAATGTGATTCAGTTAAAGAAAAAAAGAAATTATCATATCAAAAACATTTTAATGTAGATCATTGGTCAAAGTCTGTTGAAGGTAGACAAATACATAGAGAATCCATGTTGAATAATATTCAACTGAACTATAAATCAAATCAACCACTAACACCAGTTACGGGAAAATACGAAAATGGATTTTTTAAAGAACTACAAAAATATTCATGTTACACTATAGTTCGGCCAAATAAACATATCTGCGGATATTTTCCTGATGGATATATAGATGAACTCAAGTTAATAATAGAATTTGATGAGAAACATCATAGATACACGAAACAAAAAGAACATGATATAAGAAGAGATATTTTTTTCAGAGGGAAGAATTATGTAACATTTAGAGTTAGTCAACATGACTGGTTTTATGAACAAGAAAAAGTTTTGAATGAATTCAAAACATTAACTAAAAGTATTTAATATACATCACTTAAATATAAGAAAGAACAAATAATAAATCTGATTTTAAACAGGTATATGTTATTTGGAGGAAAGATACAATGAGCGAACAAAAAGTACCGCAAATGAGTGGAATGAAGCAAGTAGTATGGCATCCTGGAACACAGGTAGAAATACCTATTTCAGCAGAACGTGCACTTATTGACAACCAGATTACTATGAGTAAGAATCAAAAACTCAGAGGTGATCATACTGGAACGATCGATCTTGAACGTGATCAAGGTCGCACCGAACGTGAGGTTGTATCAGTTACTGCAACACAGACTATCCTTGATACATATGGTATTGATAATAGACCATATATTAACGTTAGTTTCCCTATAGGATTAATTGGTCAAACAATTAAAGTCCCTGTTGATTCAGAAGTCTTAACAATGCCTCTTGGTGATCTTAAGCCAAATGAACTTGATGGTAATGAGTGGGCAGATGGATCGTCTAGTTCAGCTAACGATACAGATCTAATTGAACCAACTCCAGCATTTGTTGCTGATTCAGCTCAACCCATGTACAGTGACTTACCTGGCAAAATTGGTGGTCCAGTAATGAATGACGATAATTACCTCACATTCTCTGGTGCTGGTAAAGAGATTCCTGGCGATCTATAAGAGGTAATATAAGATGGGTGCTCCAATAAATCATATACCTGATTACGAGGGAAGTCTCGTTCCTATACCCATTGATCTCATTAATATATGGGAAAATGATATCCGTATGGATAATCGTTTAAAACTTGGAGTCGAGTATGTCGGCTTAGTCGACATAAGTGATGGTGGAGGGGCCAGTTCTAGTTCAAGTGGTTCTGGACCCCTACCTACTTACAATGGTGGTTACTATCACCCAATTGCATCAATAGAATTTATTGAACCTGAAACTATTTTTGAAACAAATCATAATCAAAACGTTTATACAGAATTGCCAGGTCGCATGGGTGGTCCAGTAATGAATGAAAATAATTACTTGACTTATCCAGGAGCAAACGGGTACGTACCTGGTTAGACAAGAAGTCCAAGTTCTTCTTAAAGGAGCTTTATGAGTTTAGTAGTTGATCTTATTGGTGGATTAGTCAAGTTAGGTGTTAACCTTACAGACGGCCAAACAAAAACTTTGAAATGGCGACTATCTAAAGCTGGTAGAAAGCATTATTCAGATAAAGAAAATAATGAGTTCTATGTTGCATTACAAGAAGGCAATACTGATATTATAGATGTTACACGAAAAGAAAAGCAAATACGGATCAATGAATTAAAAAGAAAGTTAGGTAAGAAATGAAATATCTATTACTATGTATCACAATTCTACTTCTATCCAGCTGTAGCAATATTCCCACCGAACGAATTAAATTAGATGCTTCCGCTTTAAAACAAGAAGATAAATCTTTTGTTGTCAACAAAGGCAAGATTCAATTACCTGATGGATCAACTATAGATATTCAAAAAGATACTCCTGAACAAATTGGTAACTGGTATATTGTTCATGAAGATTACATAAAGGAACACAACACGAACCAAGATGATTTAATTGATTCATATGGGGAACAGGTTCAATTGAATAAATTGAATAATATACTAAAGATTATATGTAGTTCTCTTGGTGCAGGGGTTTTGGTACTTCTAGTCTTGAGGAGAAAACATGTCTAATGTATTTAATAAGGCACTGAGTGGTAGGTTCTGGTTAACCATTGTTGCTGCTGCTTCATTTGTTATTCTCATTCGGACAATGTGTAAGATACTAATAGATAAATCTGCAGATATTGAAGTAGAGCATATAATTTTGTTAATCACAAATCTTGCATTAGTAATTCAAAATGTGTTCACATCATATTTCAATAAGAAACGAGAACCTGATAATGGCAACGGAGATTGATCCTGACTTCCCTACAGATAAAGAATTAGAGGATATTCTTCTATCTGACGATACCCCTACACGGCAAGTCAAAGACCCAACGAGTAATGAACCAACACTCGATCTAAAGCATTTATCTAAGAAAAAAGGCCCAACTAAGTTAAAACGGAATAAGTCTAAAGGAAAGAAGAAACAAGGTCGCCCTGTAATATGGACTCCTGAAAAGAAGGCAAAGGATTTAGCAGAAAGAAAAGTTAAATCACAACAGAAACGAGAAAAGAAAAAACATCTCGAACAATTAACTAAATTATCTTTAAATCAAAGTTTTAATCCCGCTGAACGAAAAAGATTAACTAATGCTGTTCAAAAAAGCAAAGAAGATTTAGAAAATGATATATTACAACGAAGGGAAGAAGAAAAACGAATACAAGGAGTAACCGATTTTACTCCGATATGTAACCATATCGATAAATTTTCATATATTGATATGGCTGGATATTTTGTGTCAGCATGTATGTACTGTTCAAGAAGTAAAAAATGGGACCCGAAAAAATGGGATGTGTATTGGTCAAAAACAAAAAAGGAACTGAAGCATGGCAACCGAAAATGATAAACCAATAATTGAAGGTGAAGTTGTTAACGAAGAGGAAGTGGTAGAAACACCCGAGGAACCGGAGGGTTCAGTTAAGACGAATGAAGATGGTAATATTGTCATTGATGACTTAACAAAAACCCAGTCTGATGCCATTCTTAATCAGATGGATGGTATGGTATTTAAAGTAGGAGATGCATTTTTTAAGGTTGTTTACCAAAATCTTGGTCAACGTCGATTTACCGCCTCTATGATCAACGACATTAAGGGATAATATTACTTTTTAGTACGAAAAATATTACTTTACCCATATTTATATGTGGGGCAACGCCGTTTCTATATAATATATAGAAACGGCGTTTTCTCCGTACAAAAAAGTTTCAATCTAGTGATTTATATAACTCAATTACATCCTTCGCAGTATTGAATACATGTTCAGCATCTACGCTTTCAGTGTCGATCGTTACAACCTTAATACCTTTACTTGCTAAATATTCAGGGAGTTCATTTCTATAGATATCCATCAACTTGAACATTACTTTATTATCCTTAGTCCATGCACATTTTCCATGTGATTCATTTTTTTCTCGTTCACTAGTTACACGGTCAAGCAGAACTTCATTTGGAGCATCCAAAAGAATAACTAGATCAATCTTTTCTTCTGGATGAATAGTATGTTCCAGAGCATCAATAGGAATTCCTTGTAATACACATTGATAACAAAATGTAGATGTCCACCATCTGTCAGCTACAACAACTTCATCCTTGCCATGTACACATCTGAGGTATTCATCCATTCTAGCCGCACTGAATAATAGGAACTGGACTACCTTATCAATATCTTCCCATGGTTCTGTTCCCCTACATGCTGGCCTGATCATTTTTGCTAGAGGTGTCCCGTTAGGACTTGATAATGTATCATAACCATCATTCTTCAGATTATTTATCAAAGTGGTTTTGCCTGCGCCGTTCGGTCCTTCAATTACTACAAACATGTTATCATCTCCTTGAATTTTTTAATTATTATATGTTTATCTGATTCCCAATCTTGTTCCTTAATAATAAAGAATCTGCAATTTAATTTTTTTGTTAAATACATTTCTCGATATATATCTCGTTCAATATAACAATTATTATTGTGCCATTTCTCATAGAATTCTATAATAATATTTAGTTCATGAATATAACCATCTGGGAAATACCCAAAAAATTTTTTTTGTTTTTGAATTTGATAACTTGTGTATTTCTGCAATTCTTTAATACATATTCGTTCAATATTCCCAACTCTTGGGCTTAATGGTTCACCGTTTAATTTTTGTTCCTCAATACGATTTATAAAGTTATTCCTAAATATCTCTTTAGCTTCATCTGTTTTAGAAAAATTATCAACTCCGAATCTCAATAAGTTAGTGGATTTGATTTTTTCACGGATACATTCTGATTGCATAGGAAAGTCTACACCATATTTTTTTCTTGATGTTTCTTTTGATTTTTCTTTTACAGAATCTAATTGAAATACATTATCAACTCCATATCGTTTATTACATGTGATTTTAATTTTTTCTTTAAATTCATCTGATTCTTGATATCTATCTGTACCATAACGTTCATTGCATGTGGTTTTAATCTTTTCTTTTACTTTTGTATTTTGTAATGATGATTTTGTACCATATTTCTTTAAATTGGTATCTTCAATTTTTTGTTTTATTATTGGGGATTTGGATGGATTGTCAACCCCATATTTATTAATCCATGTCAATTTTTTCTTCTCTTGAAATATATCGGATTTGGATGGATTATCGACTCCGTGAGCCAGTATCATCGAAATTTTTCTTTTCTCTTTTATAGAATTGTTTGTAGCCATACATTTAGTATTACAGAACGTATAATAACCTTTTGTGAGACCTTTGAATGTTGTAGGTTCACCACATGTATTACATATCCCCTCACCTTCAGATTTCATATATTTATCATAATATTCTTTGAGTGTGATGTGATGTGATGGCTTTATATGGATAGATAAACTTCTTACTGATTTAAATGTTCGATGGCAAACACCACATTCAACAGTTATATCTATTCTCCATTCTTTTCTTTTATACTTTCATTTACGGATTCGACCATTGTTTTATCACATTCTTTAAGGATTGCAGTCATAACATCATCTTGTAATATACTAAGGATGGTTGGGGTTTTATTCATTATTCTCCCTTTTGAATGGCTAATGGTTTATCTGATTCATTCAATATCTTAGTTCCTACTTTTCTCATGATACCAACAATATTATCAATTACTCGAATTTTAACTCCTGCAGCATCGAATGTTTTCTTTGTTGGTCCCCATTCATAAGTACCACTCTCTGATATATCACCTGGTGCAACAAATCCACATATCACTTCTTTGATACCAGCTTGTGCTATCCAAGTTGCGCATGGTCCACATGGGTAATAACCCTTCTCAGAATATAGGTATAGTCTGCATCCATCTAAATGTCTTCCGGCATTCAAAATTGCATTTGGTTCTGAATGGATTACAAAGTTATATTTCTCCGGTCTTGTCCATGGAAAAGTTTCATCATTATCACCATCAATTCTGGGAAATCCATTATACCCCATAGATACAACACGATTCATATTATCAACGATAACTGAACCATTTTGTGTTGATGGGTCTTTGCTCCTAAACGAAATCATAGCTGCCATCATGATAAACGTTTCATCCCAACTATTATATTTTTCTCGTTTCATATTTATTTAATTCCTTTTGATGCTGATATCAAGCTATTTATTATTTCATTATCAATATCATGCGTTATCTGATTAGCCATAGATTTAACCAATTCATCATAATCCAATGGTAATGGGTCATTTTCATGTTCCAATATATAAATAATTTCATCTAATAGATTATCAAATTTTGGTTTTTCTATAGTTTGTGTTGGGAATAGAAGATTTTCATCTATAGTCCAACTAGATTGAAGCTTGGGTATCAGATTCAAGGATGGAACGTTCATTTACTAAATCCCTATTCGTAGCAGTTTCCTTTGTCCATTTACCAGGATATCGAGCTTTTAGTTTTTTGATGTTGGTTAATTTTACCGATTCAATATCTGTATCACATACTTGACATATTGTACATATAGCCGAATGGATAGATTGGGCTAACAGTTTATTATCCTTTTCGTTTAATTCGACACCATAGTAATGACACTTCTTTAAGCCATCAAGGAGTTTCCCTGCAGTAACGTTAATAAAATCTATACATGACGATATTACTGTTTCCTGACCATCAGGTTTCTCTGAATCATCAAAAATATCCAAGTCACTGAATTCCCACTTATACCCAAAACATAGAATTGCTAGGTACCAACACAAGTCCCCACATTCTTCTAATACATTGACAATATCCATATCAGTTTCTGGATCAGATAAAACGAGAGCTTCTAATAATTCAGATGCTTCTGTTGTCAAACCTATGATACCATGTTCGATATCATGATCACATTCATAATAATTACCAGACCTAGTCCGCATCGATTCTTTGAAATAACTCATTTAAACTCCTTCGAATTCAACCAATTCCCACGGGAAAATTAACCACTCATTTTCTTTTGCTATTGATGACCAGAAACTAGGTCTAGTCGAATTTTCTCTTACCCATAAAGATGCTGTCATCATTCTCTTCGGGTCACTTCTCTTCACAATAGACATCACGGCTTCAAACGTATCACCAGTATCAAGAATATCATCAACAATCAAAACATTCATATCCCTAATAGAATAGTTAAATGGTTCAACAGTAGATCTTTTCTTTTTAATCATTCCATTATAGTTACTATATATGATAGGGTAGATGTGTTTAACATTTAACAAATCAGATAATAGTCCAGCTGGGTACATACCACCCCGAAGAATGGGAATAATTACATCAGGTTCAAATCCCCTCTCATTTACCTGGTTAGCTATCTCCTTAGTTTCTTTTACAATGGTATCCCAATTTAAATTCTTTTTAACATATTCCATTTGAACTTCCTTATCCCGTGTAAAATTGTAATAATATATTTGTCTTATAGAATTTTACGGTTGTTTTTCCATCTACGATTGTGATATTATTTGAATCTGTTATTGCTTTAGCATTGACTTTACTGATTCGTTTATATCTAACACCTGATGGTGCTATAAAATCCCTACCAATAGGTACATCTGCGAATATTAATTCTCTACTCATCAGTTCGCTCCTGTCTATTTGTTTTTTTTCTAAAGAAGTCCTTGACTATATCATCCCGCTCAGATTCATCTGGCACATCAGGTATATCTTTAGTTAATAGACCTTCATCTATTCGTCTACATAAATCACATGTCCCTACATGTCCATTTTTTACATATACTCCCAAACTTGAACATTTTGGGCATCTGATATCTTTAACGAATTTTCCGTACTTAGTTCCTTTTAAATCAGAAGGAACCTGACCTGGTTTCTCATTCGAGGCTGGTTTTGTATCTTTCTTTGTAGGTTCATGATCCTCTGATATCATATTGTCAATTTTATGTTGAGCTTGATAAAAGGCAATTTTACTATTCAGGTCTTCTTCTGATTCACATCTATTGATATATAAAATATTTCGTTTGTTGGGATCTATATTATCTGTTAGATCCACAACTATATTTCCTGTCATACTCAGTTGAAAGTCAGTTTCTTCACCAATTATTAGATGAATAACGTTAACTTCATCATGCTCTTCTTTAAATAGTATCATTGAATAAAAATTCTCCTTTTAATTTATTCTTGAAGGCAGTTTATATAACTTTAATTAAATTTACTAATCAATCTCGATAAATCTTCTGGGTTAATGCTATCTTCTAAAGACATACTTATCTCATTTATTCCATTTTCTTTTATGAATTGTATGACTTTTTCTATTTTATCTTCTAAGGTATCATGATAACCAAGTCTAGCTAGTACGGACAGATCCCAAACTTCTGATAACAACCAATGGAATGTGTTGATTGTAGCTTGGTCAATATTTGGTTTCTCCATCGGTTGCTCCTTTTACTTTTTGTTCCAGTAATTTGGGCAACTTGGATTAATACACATATATGTTGGTTTCCACCACTTCCTTTTTATACTGCTTCCACACAAGGCACAAAACGGAGGATTGGTGTTTGTAATTATAGATAGGTATTCTAGATCCTCTTTCTTTTCCTGACCCGAGATGTCCTTATAATCACCAGCCTCTACCTGAGATCCATGTATCGACACATCTGATTGATCAACTAGCAATGGTTTATTGACTGTGATAAACTCTAAGTCAATAATTGATATTCCGGGATCTTTCTTCATATCTAATATAGTATATATTGCTGGTTCATGATATGTATTACTCACTGTAGTACATACTTGAGATTCAATATGTTCTTCTCTTTTGAATATACCAATTATATATAAATTTTTTGGAATGGTACTATGAAGGCTCCATCCATCATCACCAAGGTTAGATATGGGTGTCCATATACCAATAGCATCTTCTAATCTCTTTGGTTTATCTTGTTCATACGTATAGGTCAATCCATGTTCGGGTATAAATACTTCAAACTTTGGATCGAAGTTTTCTTCTACTATTCGCATATACGCTAATCTAGTTTCAATTTTCATACAGTTATCCTTGTCATAAACCAATCTAACAATTTTCTCTTTTGTTTTAGTATGGTGGTAACTTCCTCTATATCATCAGTATATATAAAATCTTTATTCTTTTCTTTTGACATTGATAATCTATTAACTACTTCTATATCTGAATCCATAAACAGATAGCTAGTATAGTAATGTTGTTTATGGTTACACGATCCAGTTGAACCTTTATCCAATTCATATACCGTAATCGAATCGTCCAATATATCTATGATGTATTTGAAGGGTTTCCTGATTATTTCAATATATGAATTGGTCTTATCTCTTACCACCTCATGAATCATTAACAACATAATAACTAGAATTATAACTATACATCCCATTAATTCAACTGACATATCAACCTATCCATTTGTATAACCCCCACAAGTTAATAGTTACATAAACACAGTTAAGGACGACCATTGCCCATTCTCGCTTCTTTGTGAAGTATAACAAAAATCCCATATTACCCATCATGTAAAAAACCCAGCATAGATAATTTTTTTCTGCATTTAGAAATACTCCCACAATAGTCAATATAGTGGATATCCATAATACTACTTGATATTTAGCCGTAGACATATCTAGTAGTTACTCCATCTTTCAGAGTCTTGCCTTTTTTCTTTTTCGATACCCGCTTCGTCATATCTACATGATCATGGTTATCACAAAACCGCCGTAGATTAGCTACTCGATCATCAGATCCCTTACCAATTGTCCATTTTTCACCACTCATATCGTGTCACCCATATTAGTTCCATTATTCTTTTAGTCGCGAGAGTACAATCAAATGTTTCAATATTTCTTTTAATTTCTGCTTCCATCTCTTTGCTTAGATCCTGATTAGACTTTCCCTCTATCTTATCCAGAAAGTTAGCATATATACTTCTTTTTTGTTTTTCAATTTTATCAGGGTGAATAATACCCCTTTGAATATTATCCAAATGATTCTTATTTTTTATAAATATTTGTTCAGATTGTTTTAGGTTTTTCTTCATCTCGACCTAAAGCGGTTCAATCTCGTCTACTGCAATATCATCAAAGAATATAGGTAGTACATCAGCCATCTGGCCATACAAATCAATAGCTATTTCTCTCATCTGTGGATGTGCTGCCTTTGCTGTTCTCAGTTTGAAGAAATATCTCCATTCTCTCAAATTCATAGTCATAACGATTTCAGTTTTCAAACTGTTAGGGAGGATGGAACGAGCCATTTGTGGTGTCCATCCATTTTCAAGAAGCGCCTTATATCTAGTTTCACAATCATCACAGTGAGATAACCATGTCCATGCAGGACTTTCACTATCTAGACTATGTGAAAGATCCTCAGAGTCTCCCTCATCTGTTATAACCCATGGAGGGATGATAAATGTGACTCCACCCGAATAATTGCAATAACGAGTACTGTTATGAACAACAAAACCATTCGCAATATAATTGTTTAATGGGGATTGCATTGAAATATCATAGACATCTTCAATACCCATATCAGTAATACTAATGATTTCATCAGAATGTGTCTTTGTACTAATATGCCATCCATGATGTAATTTTTCATGACAATTTATACATACTTTGAGGATATTTTCTCGATCGTTATTTAATGGATCTAAATCCTTATGATGAACTTGTACACCGTTTGAGTTGTTACATACTTCGCAAATACTGATATTCTCTAGTAGTATTCTCGCTTCGATATGCCCAGTTGGTCCACCTCCCCAATTACTGTTGTGTTCACCACCTTCATTGTTGTGGTGATGTTTTCTTAACGTCTCAGCTTGTATTTTAACTGATTCTGATACACTTTCAGTTAACCCCTTATTCCATGCAGTTCTTTGATTTTTAAATTGTTCTTTGATGGTATTTTTCATTTTCTCATATGATATATCTGTATGATTTTTTTGATATTTTTCTTTATTTTTATCATTCATATGGTTTTGAAAAATATTTTGTTTTTGCAATCTGCCTAATACAGTTGTATATGGTACATGAAACTGATTGGATATTTCTGAGGGGGATAATTTATTCTCTAAATATAATGTGTTTAGTTGTTCATCAGAAATTTTTAATAGGCATGGTCTACCATTAACCATCAAAGAATCTCCAACTTTTAATTTTTCTAGTTGTATGAAATCATTATTTGGCAACTGGTATTCATGATGTTTAGTACTTTTCATTTTATAACCATATTTAGTCACAACTTGAAAAACTCTAGCTTTCCCTTTATAGAATACATCAATCATATGGTTAGGAACAATCTCTCCGTCTAAATTTGAACTTTTTAATGATATTGTTTTATTATGAGTTTTCCCATAACAATTATTTTTCCTATTATATAACTCTTTAATAGTATAATTTTTAGTAACTTCTGTATCACCAGATATGCATTCTTGACTGTAACTAGCGATTCGATGTCTCACTATTTCATGAGTAACTCCTCTATCACAAATTACTCTAGCTGAAATCTTTTCATGTTCAAGAACTGATTCATGACCCCGTTTAATAATCATACGTATAAACTTCTCGGATGAATCTGGTGTTATAGCTGACTCACTCTTATAACACGTCCTTCCACTTTCTTCTATGCGTCTAAGCATACCTTCTGTATCAAGTTCCTGAATAGTATTAGTTGGCCGTATGTACAATGCCATTAGTTAATCTCCTTTACCTTTATTCATTATTAGTTATTTTAGTGCTAAATAGTTATTTAGATATTTAGAATTCATATCTTTATTGATTTGTACAAATCTATCTGCTTCATCTGGGTCATTTTTTAATCCAGCAAAATATTCTTTTCGATACATCTCTTTGTCTGCCATTTTAGTTTCAATTACACCCCAAGGAATTGGTCCACCCCAAACATCCCAGCCACAATCCATAGATAATACCCACGGGAGTTCTTCTCTTCTACCATGACAGTGCCCATGTAAGTGCCAGCTACCATGACTTGACGAGAACCAAGTTGAATATGGACAATGTGACAGCATCACCTGGTGTCCATGTATCTTTGTGAAATATGAATATTGATAATGTGAATTTTCAATCTTTTTAAATAATGTGATGGCATCTTGTTTCATCTTATCATGATTGCCTTTAATAAAATATTTCTTGCCATTCAATCTATGAATGTAATGTGCATGGTTCTTCCATGATAGGTCACCAAGAATCCATATAGTATCATTCTGTGTTACTTTACTATTCCAATCATCAATCACAAAATTATCATGTGCTTCTAAATGAACTTTCTTTGGATTATTATGTTTAAAGTGTTTTGGTATCGAAGGATCAAAATCTGGATTATCATAGATAAATTGGTCTCGATTACAATGAAGCACCACATTATAATGATGCAAATGGGTATCAGCGACTACAAAAGTTTCATTCATATGATCTTCTTCTTATTTAGCCAAAATAGTTCTGGCATCATATCCCATTCCGTTAAGATAATCCACCTCGGTCCCCTGATATATAGATAACTCGATAATATCACCTTCTTCTTTATATGATCTTTTTGTGTATTCATGCCCACCATCTACTTTAATGGCTCCGCACGTACACTCTTTATAATCATGTCTATGATGACTAATGATAATATCCCCACAATGGTTGCATTGTGCTTTGTTAAGAACTATTTGTAGTTCTTCCCAGAATGGTACGTACGGCTTATCATTACGGCAATCGATTATCATACTACTTTCTGAACCAGCCATATTTATTCATTTCATCTTCTGGTAGTTTATTAATCGATATTTCGTGCCTACAATTTATGACTAGTATATTTTTAGCCTTTTTAATCAAGGCATCCCTCAAATTCTTAAATTCATTGTTTGTCAGAGTTTTCTCGCTGCTGATTAAAACCACATCATTATCATTTACCTCTAATGTATCTATATCGAAGATTGTCATAAATCCTCCTTTTCAATCATTATTGTCTCGTCTGATAATACTATCGTTAATCTCTCTTGTTCTAATTCTTTCAATAAGATTTTGGCTAGGTCTATAGCTGTAATTTTAATTTTGCTACGTAAAGCTGGAAATCGTGGATAATTGATCAACCCAACAATTGTACCTGGTTCATTCCCGTTGGTATATATAAATTGTGTATCCGTGACAGTTAACCCCAATCCAACATCATCACAATATTTTTGACATATACTAGTTATTTTTTGTTTATTAGCTATTAGAAAGTTTTCATGGATATCATTATATCCTGGTCGTGTACCCACATAAATATTAGCTGTGTACGATTTTGATATTTCCATTTGGTTCCTTCATTTTGTATGCTTGTTTGAAAAATGCAGAGACCCCATTTGGCTTAGGCATGGGTTGAACAGTCACTAATTCGTTTGCAATCATTTTTGGGAATACTCGTCTAGATAAAGGCATAGCCATACTTGAGTAATCTGGATCAGGATGACATTTCTTACAATGGGGTGTTATGGTATGCTTAGATAACTCAGATATAGGTAACCATTGGTGACAGTCATGACACTTGAATGTGTCGGGATCAACTTCACCAATGATATTATCTACTGGACTATTGGTATCAGGGATATTATGTTTCTCTGTCATAGAGTTGAGCAAATTGTTAGAAAGGATAGAGAATGCCAATGCATCCTGTAAATCATCCGATTTTTGCATGTAATACCTTTGGTACTTCTCTTGACATATGACTATAGTTGTATGTTAAACATATCTGGTTATTGATACATTCTTTAGCTGGGCTTCTCTTATATACATGAAACTCATCCATGTTCATCTGAACTGTATATACTTGTATCGGTTTTAATTTGTTCACTGTTATCATTGTCCCGTTTCTGATCCCGCCCCTCAATATTGCTTGGATCTGTAGGTGTTGGGGTATCGGGTTCGGTATGTTTGATAACGGCTGGGGTTCTTGGTCTATCATACGGTGCCGGTCCTATCTCTACTTCGTTAGTTATATCTATACAACGACGTCTACTTTGTTGAGCTCTTGCTCTGAAAAGATCATCTAAACTTATTCTCATTCGTTAATCCCTTTATCATCTAGTTTATGACCAGTGACATAAAACATAACTTGTATGGGTAAAAATTTTTACATTCAGAACATTGATCATAACCACTGGTTAATGATTTAATTATATGATCTACTTTATTATATCTATCAACTAAAGATGTCATATTACTATTTTCTTTTCTTTTTTCTGTTTTAGTTTATTAGCTTTTATTTTTCTTAGTTTCTTCTTTTTTTCTTTCGATAGTTTATGCCCGACATGGAACCCCAAACAATATATGCATGGATACACTTCCATGTTCTTAGTTCCAGTGCCACCCTGTTTCAATTGAGCTAAATGCTCTTTGGCTGATCGTTTTGTTGCATGACGTATCTTTTTCTTGCAACTATACCATATACGACAATTCATTACATACCCTCTTTCTCCTTTTTCTTTGCACTAGCAAACATACGTTCTTTTCTCTTTTTATTTTTCTTGACCGTATTACCTGTAAGGTTTTTGGTTTGTTTCCCTTTAAACCCGAATGATATTGCGAAACCTGTTCTACTCATAATACAAATTTTCCTATTAATATTCCTACGATAAAAAATAAAACTGAAAATATAACCAAAGCGATTTTAATTTTATCTGGTTGTTCTTTTCGATTGTCTAAAGCTAAATATGACAATGGTGCATTAATGTGTTTTTTCATACCATTCTTTCCTTGTGTACATGTTTTTCTTGTTATAACTATTTTTGTATGTCATAATGTATGATACTATATGTCCTGGTCGTTCCCGTAACCGTCAAGCCCACAATTAGTTGAACATACATGGATATCACACATTTTACTATTTTTAGAGATTCTGTTTGTCGTTAAGTCGTCTCGATGTTTCCATCTGTTACATGCAAAGCATTGAAAATAATCAGGATCAATTACACGGATTATATCATTTACCTTTATTCGTTTGAGATTCTCCTCCACACCAATACGACAAATTTCCTCTATATCAACTGGGTGTTTCATCTTCTAACGAAGCCATCTTCCACCATTCTGGTTCATTTATAATTAGTTCTTCTTTTAGTTCATTCATCTTATTGGATGATTCCTCATCTGTAACTTCAATTTTACCGATACATGAATGAGCAACTAACCGCAATACATCATATATGGTCAGTAGAGTGTGTCCATCTTTTATGTATTGATTAAATACATGCTTAATAGTCTTAGTTCGACCATCTAATGTTGAGCAAACTTCTATAGACTTATCAAATAACTTCTGATCTTCTTCTGTTATCTCGATCATATCCTTTTCTGGTATCTCTGTAGCCATTTCAATTTCCTTTCTCGAAACCACAATCACATATTTTGATTTCGGTGTGTCCTAAAGTTTCTAGTTTCTCCATTATACAACCGCCACATAAATTTTGTTCTACACCTATGGACGCAATCTGTTTCCATAAACGGTCAGGTAATAATAGATCTACAGAATATTTATTCTTGCATTCACTACATATTGGCATCTTGACTCCTTATACATATTTCTGGGTTACACACATTCTATTATTTTGTTAACTTCTTTTTCTAGTTCATCTTGACGTTTTCTACAAATTGGACATTTGTCCATTAACACCTTTGATGATTCCATTCTATCAATCACAGATTTTCGCTGCTTATCATTTAATTTGGAAAAGTCAATATCAGGCAAATGAGATTTATGATTCATCCCTCTTCTTAACATTTCATTTGATAATTCTTCATGTCTACAGCTGAGAGACTCAGGTTCGAGTAAATTGTTATCAATATAGCCTTGTATGGATGTACCCTTATTAATGGTACCAACAAACATATGATGCTCGCAATGCTCGCCTAAAAGGTGTTGTCGACATAAGAATCTTGGGTTAACCATCCATTGTCTCATATTACACTTCCTCGATTGTCCATTCAGATTCAATTATGGGTATACTTGACCATCTACCAATTTTATATTTATTCGGGGGAGCGTCTTCCGGGTGCCGTATTGCCCCACCCATTTGTTTAAGATTGGGTTCACGAATATATGCTTTACCGTTTTTACTAAGGTTGCATTTAGAACCATGAATTGATGGTTTGTAATATAACCCAGATGGGATATGTCTCATCCGATATGCTTTTGGTAGTACAGCTGGCTTAACTATATTTGCATTGACTACTGTACCAATCATTCCACCATTCATACATTCTTCAAACTCAATAAATTTTGCTTCACCATTATGTCTAGTTTTATTGTATGCTTCTTCGCCTGTGAATATACCTATATTCCCACCTATACGATTTGTATAGCCTGAACACCCCACCCTCCAATATGCTTGATGGCACATTTCATCACTATAAATATATACTGCGGGCATAGCCTTTAACTTAGTAAGTTTCTTTGGGTCTTTTTTTGCTTGGTTTAGTGTAATTATTATTGGGGTTCTCATTTAAACACTCCAATCAATACCACGTTTCTCCCATTCGTCCAACACCCGTGGAAATGATTTTCCTGAACCATATACTTCATTCTCTACAACGACAATCTTCTTGTAGTTTGAGAAAGCAACTCCCATATCAAAATGAGTACCTTGACTTTCCTTTGAATAGAATATATGTACTTCATCACTAGTAACAATAGCTCGAGTGTTAATTTTGAGAATAGTTATACCATCAGCATTTTGGTCAGTATCCCTATGAGGCAAATGTACATTATGATCTTCAGCCTCAAGTTTCTCAACATAAGTCTCAAGTTTTTGTTTATACTCTTCGCTTGCACCACGAACACTACATATTACAAATATTTTCATTTTAACTCCCTAGAATGTGAATGTTGGTTTACCTTCTTTAGTTTCCCACGTCAAATGGATCCATCCTGATGGAATGTAATGAGCTTCTCCGTTACAACCCTGTATCCTGTGCCCACCAGATTCTGAAACATTTATACATTGTGGATTGTCAATCCGTACTATGGATCCACAAGGAAATATGTATTGTCTGTATGATTCATCCAATATTGATTGGAACACCAAATCTTCGTTTTCCGTAACGTTTTTCATTTTAACTCCTTATTATGTGCTGCTACTATACAATCAGATATAAATTCCCAAGGTATGACCATAAACTGTGTAACCAATGACCCAGATCTGTAATTATGAATTACAACACCAGGTATGTTCTTATATCCACCAACATCGAAAAATTTATCTCTCAACTTGTTGTAGTCAATAAGAACCCAGTATAGGAGTTTGGTTACATGTTCCTTCTTATCAGCATTAGCATAGCCATACATAAAGAGATTGGCTTGACATTTATAATAGTCGCCCTCATACTTCTTACCGTTATCAGCGATTTTACCTATGTTTAAGACGATATCTCTTTTTCTTAGGAAGTACTTATATTTACCACCACGTCTACATTTGACTTGAACACTTTGAGTTGGAAAGTATTGCCTCTTGATTAACAGATCTAATGATACTCCTTGATCAAGAGCCTTATTGTCATATTTATCTGATCCTACTAAACATTTACTATTCGGGTATACAATGGTCTCTAAGGCATTTGTAAAATATGGAATAGTAGTTGCTTCAAATTTCCTATCTTCCTGGTATGACATTTATCTCCTTCTTCCTCTTGGTTTGTTATGTCCCCACTTAGTTTGATGGAAATGATGTCTCTTCTGTATTTCCCGCCAATGTTCTCGTTCCAATTTTAATTCATCTTTGTCTATGTATTCTTCATCTTCACATTTCTGTGGTTCGTCATAATACGTATCAGTTGTCCATGTGCAGTCATGGTATGATGTATCTGGTGTTGTTTCATTCCCATAATATGTTGTAAGAGATTGTGTACCAGTATTCATAATCTTATTTTAGACAACATTTCTTAAACTTCTTACCACTACCACAAGGACATATATCATTACGCCCAATCTTACCAGTCTTCAATTGACGAGGGGTAGGATCTAGTTTCATTGGTTTGATATGTTTTCTATCTTCTGGATCCATGTGTTTCATGATCTCTTTCATTTCATCAGGAAGAATTAGTTTTCTGGTTTCGGTATTCATGTTAAACTCCTTTATGGTATTTAATGATATGTTCATCTAGCTTTTTATCGATTAGTTTTTCAATCTTTGATCTATATGAGAGTCTCTAATTTAACTGACGTTTAATATTATATGCAGAAAATATAATCAATCCAATAATTAATAGTGAAACAATATATCCTATCAATTTCATTTAAGTTCCTTTTTTCTTGTAAGCATGAACATCTCGTCCAACTTCTGAACAAAATGTTTTAATCCAACGTTTCTTTTTAGTGAGTGTTCTTGTTAAGAGTTTACTGCACTTAGGACATTTATATATTTGAGGAGGTATCATTTATTTTTTCCATTTTACTTTTTTCTTTCTTTAAAGTAAACTCTCTTGAATAGAGCCATGCAGTCTTTCTATCTCCATTATTCCAATACGCAACTCTATATTGCTTACCATTGATGTCATATATCATAGAATCAATGATTCCGGGTCTTTCTATCTCGGTTATAAAGACATTATCTTGTAAGTTAAACTCAAACTCGATGTTTACCATATTAACTTCCTTTGATTACATCAGCTGCACTTTCAATTACATCATCTGTTGTATATGGTTTAATGTTATCATCACCCAACGATAACTGTGGGCATTCATTAGTAGTAACCATATTAAATTCTTCTATCTGCCACAATGCAGTTCTATGTGTTTTACATGGTGCACATTCTCCACAAGGTTTATTTTCAACCTTGTTAGGATTCTCACAGTACCAACACATATCATATAAACCTCTATCTTTTAATTCCATTATGATATTGGCTTTAGACTTATACTCTAACGGATAAACTACTGACACTGTCTTATCCTGTACCGCACAGAACCCAGAAAATGATTTTTCAGCTTCATGTCGCCTAGCCCAAAAATCATCACCTTCATGATATCCCAGAAATATTGTATCTGTTTGATGACAATACATAGTAGAGATGGGGAGCCACATACATGGCTGAATTAGACCTGTTGCATTATATACTGCACCAATGGTATGTTTCATTTCTACTTCAATATATTGTACATGGTTCAACTCTCTTTTTATAAATTCTTCCTTGATCTTTTCTCTGGCTTCTCTTTGCTGGTTCTGAGCTCCTACTTGGTCATGGCATATTGACAACGCTGTAAGTGTTCCACCTTCTAAATTCTTTTGTCGTTTCATCAACTCATTATATAAAACTAGGGTTGAGTCACACCCCCCCACTGAATAGTACCACTGACATTTCATTCTCCGTTAGTATACTTGTATAAAATCCTTACAAGTATCAGTTCCATTTACTTTCTTGTTATGTGTATGACAATAACCATCTTTCTCAGTATTGTCAATCTTCTTATCTACATTCTCGGTACAATGATCACAATTCTTACATATTTCAATTTTATCCATTTTACCAATCCATTGTATCTTCATCTATACACCCAACACCAAAAGCACATATCTGCATGATATCCAATAGTTCATGACGAATTTCTTCAATTGGTCTATGGTCTTGAATTGCCTTTAGTAGTTCTCTTTGTTCACATACCATTATTCCCAGAAGTTCATGTCGTGATGCAAAAGTCTGTCGTCCATGTTTTTCTATGACTTTCTGTGTATGATCTCGTCCGGATACAAATGCATCATCAATTACGCTATCACTTATTTGTGGTCGATTCATCATTATTGTCCTTTAACGTTATCAAGTATTAAATCTTCAACTGTCAATTTGCGGATAAAGTAAGCCTTATGGATATAACCATGTTCTGTCTTTACCTTATTCCATGGACTCCATCCCCATATTGAAATCTCACCTTGTGAGGTTTTGAATGATTCATTCTTCTTATATCTATCATATAGTACCCTTTTCTCTGGTCCCATGATAACTTGTCTATATTGATCATAAGAATCAGTCCATAATGTTAATTCAGTATCCATTATATAACCTCCATATCGTAATCTGCCGCTTTACGCAATACCTTAGATATTTCATAGAGACCTTCTGGGCCATGTTTAGATAGAAGACTATCAATACTCTTTGGGTCACTTGGATTAAAAGTTATTAACTTATTGGGTAAATGGCTAGTTTCAACTGTTAACTGAGAAATGTTTTTCATATAACGTTCGAAGTCACTATCGTGATCAAGTATTTTCACATCTGGCTTACAATGGTAATTTGGTATATCGTCTGTCATGGTGTCTCCCCGATTCTATCACGGATAGTATATCCAGTTATCCGAGAGCTATCCAAACTATGGGACCATATCCATTCAACTTCCTGATTGGGATATAACCATACACCAGTAATTGCACTAGTATCGCTAGTATACATTCCATACGGGGGAGGCGCTTCCACCCATCTTTTTCCACCAGTATCATACTCTATACCAAATGTCATAATAAACTCCTTTACACAATTTTATTCATTATATACTAATTAAGATCTTTAACGTTATTTCAACATGGGTCAATATACTCAACAGGGATGTTCATTTCTTTAGCAATCGCGATTTCAGCTGCAACTCCTGTTGATTCTTTCCATCCGTCCTGTTTCACTACTATCACTTTACAACAATGTTCTAGCATAATACGATCGTATGCTTCCCAGAATTCCCAGTTACCAGGAAGAGCTCCTTTTAACGCAATAGGATGGGTATGACTGATAGGAGAAAAGATATGTAACCCTTTACCCATTAGAAAAGCAGATACCTTATTGACAACATTGAATCGTTCTTGTTTAACTGCTGGGTCAGGATCACTATATGGTGTTGCTACATATACAAGCGATTTCGTTTCCCGATATCGTAACTCATCTTCTGCAAGTTCAGATGCTAACTCCTGTTCGCAATCCCAATCTTTCTGTGACATATCAGAAGGCTTATTACTTTGATTAATCTTTTCTCTTTCTTCTCTGTGCTTTTCACATTCTAGAATCCCACAGGCACATAAATGATTTTTACATGTATCAGTCTTGTTTACGTAGTCCTCTATAATGGTAGCTAAAGTATCACAAGACTCATCCATGTGTGGAACACCCTCTCGAATAAGTTTTGCAGTGTTTCGTATTCCCTTAACCCAAGAGCGTAAGAGAGTGTTTATACCGATATCTTTCATTCTATTTCCTTTTCTATAACCCACGTTTTATTATATGATCTTCCATGCAGTCACCAATATGTACATTCACACAATTAATATGAAACCATAAATCTACCCGTTTATTAGAAATATGGACTTTTCTCATAACCATCGCTTCAGCGTTACGCTCAATTTCTTGATTACACAATCTACATACTCTCGGTCGATTAGATCCAATTATCTCAACTTTTTTTTTTCATCATGTAATTTTACCAAACTCAATATTATATCGTCCACATACAATCCTATATGCGATAGTGGTATCATCAGGATATACTAGCTTACAAAAAGAAAGTTTAAGATAATGTTTAGTATCATTAGAATCGGTTATCCACCATAATCCGTCACTTGATATATTTATTTTTACTAACCATCTTCTAAATATAAATTTCTTATCTCTCATTTAGAGCCTCGTTTCTTACCTTTATTAAGTTTATAACTAAATAAATACAATAATGTAATAGGCCATATTATACCACTAATAATAGCAAACCATAATCCTCTGGTCTTACTAGTGAAATATAATTGGCCAACCTCGAATATAGTAATGGATATTAAACATGCCATAAATGAATTCAAACCAATAACTGCGATTATAAATAAGATATCAGCTATCATATATTTGTTCCTCCTTTATTTTTATTGGTCAACGATATAATGATAATCATTAGTAAGACCAACATTAGTACATGTGAATGAATTAAAAGATATATGTAGGTATAATCTATGACATATGTTGCATGTTTTAGTTCTTTTAGATATCCATCCATTACACCTAATACTTAAACATCTAATCATATCAGGGTCGAGTTCATTAATGATATCTTCAGCTAACACACTTAACCTCCGTTAAACTGATGACATTAGTAACAATTGGTATATAACGTCCATATATAAACCTAGACTGTTCCCTACCGCAGGTAGCGCAAATATTAGTAGTTAGAGGCACCCATCCTACGCAACGCGTAAAGTTGCATTTTTTCAGAGTAGGATCCACGGTGTTAATAATTTCTTCAGCATTCATCAAACTTCAACTTTCTTAGTATCAACACAGCTTTAAGTGGGTCTGTGTTAACTGATAAATATCTACCGCATTCACTACAAAAAGTATAATTATTATATTTACCCCTTATGATACTACCTATACATCCAGGTACTGGACAATCAGCTATATCAGGATCTATTTTATTAACAATCTCTTCAGCAGTCATTATATTCCTTAAAATGTGGAGTTGTTGCAGCTAATCTAACAATGTTATCTCGACCAACCCATTTAACAAAAACTGTGTGACATTTATTACATTCCATAGTATTTATCGATACCCAACCATTACATTTTCTACAATGAAAGATAGTAGGATCTATTTCATTTATAAGATCTTTATTGGTCATTATAGTATCCTTGCATTATTGGGATCAAGGTTTCCGATATAGAATTGCTTTTGCCCAACTTTATTAATCCATATAGAATATTGACGAAAACATTTATCACAGTGTAACGTATGGGTTGCTTCATCAATAAAAGTCTTATCTACATATCCAGAACAACCAGCATGGATACACTTAAAGAAATCCGGGTCCAATTCCTTTATGAGTTTTTTAACAATCATAACCACCACCAAATCCTTTTATACCTTTCTTAGCCCAAGATAGATGCCTTACCCCGAATTGGTCTGTCCATTCATTAAATATTCGTTTACACCTATCACATACCATAGTTTCCCTATCTACCCAACCAGGATAACACTTACACTTAAAGATGGTAGGGTCGAGTTTCTTTTGTTCTTTCTTTAGACCTACGTATGTCATAAATTGCTTTAGCATTTTTTATCCTCTCTCATACTTGGCGTCGTTTTCACAACCTCTACAAATCCCGCCCCTAGCCATATTTCTTTTGGCAACGTCTGCCTCGCAGATAGAACATTGTTGAGTAGTCTCCATTTTCTCATCCTCTTTTAATTCACCTTCTGTTGCTAACCCTTTGCATGTAATACAGAAACGTGAGTTGTTGTTATTAATCACTTTAAAACATACCTTACAACGGTTCTTTCTCTTAGTAACCATCTCTCCCCCTTTTTCCCTTTTCAAATACCAAAAATACCAAAAAATTTATTTTTCATATACATCTCAAAAAAAGACCTTTCTCAAATCAAAAAAACATATATATCCCGCTCGGCCCCTAGGCGAACTCCTATTAGGGGTAGCCGTTACAAGCCATATGTTTCAAACTGGTAGGTTTATACCGTGCCCACATAAAACTATACAAAAAAAGAATCAATACTATCAACTACCCAAAGAAAGATGAGTATTTAATCTTCGTATGCTTTTGATTCTTTGTTCTAGTACAATCTTTGATCCATCTGTCACAGTACCCACCCAACGGTTGCCTACCTATAACTCATGTTTACGTCACTAATAGCACATGATGTATAGTTTACTATGGTATTTATTCATTAGTACTACATTAACCATCTTTAACCTACCTCATAGATAGAACGAGGGATACACACAACCTATTGACTAGATCATGCATACCCCTCTACCTTTAACAATACTTCTGGGTTCTATCCCTTAACTATGATGCATCTATCACCTCCGCGTTATGGGTTACTGTTTTATCTATTAACATTTCCATTCCTACATATGGACCATTATGGCATGTATCTATATAATCTCTCACTAGACCAAAGACCCTATTAGAGTCTTCTAATGATTTAACGAGTTCTGAGATAGGTCGTCTTTCCCTACCACATGTTAAACATATAAGATTATCCTTTTTGAATTTAATAATTTCACTTTTTATTCTAGCTGCAGACCATACTAATCTATCTCTTTTAGTAGGAACATAATCAGGTGATATAGCAGCATAAGCCCAGTTATTAATAGTAGGGAAACAAAAATAACTATCATCTACTTTTAGTGCTGCATAATCTTTTTCATTAAAGGACCTATCACCAACTATATTTATAGCCTTATCAGATAATGATAAAGGACTAGTATCTTCTGGTCCCATATAATCACTAGGAATATGTCCTAATGTAGATACATCGTCTTTCTTAATATTTTTTAAATTTAGTATATGTTGAATTAGATCATCCCATTTATGCTTCATCCCATCTATGGTAATATCATCTATATCATCTAATACATCACCTATACCGGACCTGTCTGATATATCACTCATTATAGCAGAGATGATCATTTGACTGGTACCTAGCGTAGACATAGCCTCTTTCTCAGTTATAAGAACTGTATGTCCTGATGGAGGATCCATAGAGTAAGGCATAATCCATCCACACTCTGGACACATTGGTACTGTATCAGAAGGAAGTATACTATGACATGATGGGCAAAACTCAGTCATTGATGGATGAGCCGATTCGTCGGCGACATCTTTGTTCTTATGTTCTGCAGTCTTTTTAATCTTATTCTTAGTTAAGCTAGACACTTGTGATAGAATGTCCTCTGCATCTGATAATAGTTTCTTGAGTTTAATGACTTCCGCTGCTAGGTCATCCCGTTGTTTAATAACTGGGATTCTCTGAGTAATGTTACCCATAGCTCTATCACATAAGCCCCATATCTCATGGTTGGTAGTCAAGTTTTGTACCCGCTTAAACTCATCCCTCATCAAGTCTACCATGTCAATAAGCTTTGAATGATTATCGTTGACTTCTTCTGGCTTCTTGAAAGATGATATCATCTCTATATAAATACTATCCATTAACTTGAATTTGTTTTCGTTGTCTAGTCGTGAGATCAGAGTATTGATAGTGACTGTACCTCCCTCATTACTATCTAATATCTCTGTCGTTAATAGATCATCTAATGTTAACGAATCTTTTGGTGGACGTGGTGTAACTATATCTTTTGTCATTGTTTTTCCTTGTTGTTGTGAATTAAATCATGCTGGCCCTATGTAAAACCGTATCGTTCTTATGAAAAGTCATCCTTTACGTAAGATTTAGTCTTTATTTTGTAATCCGCCATTCTTTATTGTGTCACGTATGACATATATTGTATACCATATCAGTAAAAGAAACACAATAATTGATAATACTGCCTCCACAGAACCAATATCTTCGTTAAAAAATTGTTTTGTCACGGCGCTAATGTTGGTTGTAGACAAAAACATTCGATTAAGTAATGTTGCGATCATCATACCCCTATAGTTTTATGTATTGTTAGTCAAAATCTGTTAGTGTATTGTTACCTTTATATAGAAACGGTTTAAGATCTGTTAGTGTTAATGGTAAGTAGACATGGATCTGTGCTAAGTTGTGATAGAACTGTGCTAAGTGATGAAAAGATGCTGCAAGGAAGGTTAAAGCATGATTAGTGATGGATTAGTGGTGAGTAGAGTATTTTAAAATAATTTTATTGTGTTAGTGCTAAGAAGGACCCGCTCCTACATCGTTACTTCTCACTTTCCACTACCTTCGAATGTTCATTAATAATTCTACCTTACCTCACCACCACATCTACCCATTCTTTAACTTACTATAAAGTAATCACCCACTTTAACCATCCTTTTATACCTCCTTAACCATCCGTTTTACACCAGCAAAAGATACTGCATCTTAATCTATACTTTACTTCCTTTCCAATAACTTACACTTATCTTTCTTTTTACATTTTCTACCATAACTCATACATGGTAGAATCTATCTCATTACAAAGTAATGACCTCCCAGACTAAGTTACACAGAATATATATACCCTAGTATACTATACTCTACACAACTTGCCTAGGAGTCTTACATTGGTCACTAATCTAATCATTAATACCTCTAAATTTGAGAACTGAAAAAATGAGATATGGTTTTAGTACCTTTAAGAGTTTTAGAACACAATGAACACTCATAATCAAACTCATTAAGAGAATCAGTAATCATCTCCTTTATCTCTATCTACAAAGGACCATGAGTCTATCCCTAATCTTTGACACATCTCTAATGGAATTTGGATGCTTTCTTTTTTCACTTATCTTCCTTTCTAATAACCGGGTTTTTATAATTGAATAGGTAGTAATTGTCCTATCATATCTTATACTCTTTTCATTGTTTCCTCTTATTGCAATAATCTTCTAGTATCTTTTGTTTGGTTTGGTTCTCTAAGTCTACATCTCTTCTATAACATTCCCAGCATTCATAAACCTTATGATAGTCCTTTACATCTATTTCCCTAGTATCTTTCTTATCCCAATATTTGTGACATCTATAGCATTTGACCCTATCTGGATCTAGTTGGTCTATGATATCTTGGTTATTCATATCTTCTTTCTTTTGAACTTAGATCATTTTAAGAATTGGGAATTCATCTATTCATTTGAATATGACTATTAGTAGTTAAGTAAGAAACTAACTCTGTCTCTTTACTTTCTGGTAACTGGGTTTTATACTATCTATTCCCGTAATGATTATCCCAGTACTCTTTTTCTCTCTTACTACTTGGTGTTTCATCTTCTACTTTACCTGTACCGTTACAATATGGGCAATCATAAGATGTTGGGTTATCATGTGGAATCCATATCCCATCACGATCATAATCACCATTATCCCATATTTTACCTTTTCCATGACACTCTGGACATTTCATCTATTCTCCTTTAATTTGGTAACCGGGTTTTTCTTTTAGAACTTATTCAATAACCATCCTATGTCTCTTAATAGGAATCTTAATCCTAAATATATCCAAGATACAACAATAATTATCTTTAGCTTCCTAGACATACTATCATAAATTGAAACTAACATGTCTCCTATTTTACTCATTATAATCTCCTTATTCTTTTCAACTCACTCATGTTTTATACATTTAATATGCCATATCGGTATTAGTAACAATCAAATCACCTTCTGTTACGACACCTTGGTTCCTTAACCAATTAACAATCCAATCAAAAGGAATTATTAAGTATTTTTTATTCTCATAGTCTTTCTTTTCTGAATTTCTTTGTATGAAATCTAGAGATATATTTTCTTCCCATATGTCAAAAGTTTCATCGGTTGAAACATAAATGACATGATCTTTTTCATGTTCGAATGTATGCTCTGCATAATACTCTACTTCATATGTGGGCTTATCATTAAATACAGAATTCCATACTCTACCATTGGATCCATTCCATTTAGTCCTCTCGTTAAATTCCTTAAAAATATCATCCATTCTATAAGCAATTATCGTATTACCTTTAATCATATCTTAATCCTTTGATGGTTCATACTCTCTAAAACGTTTATAATCTTTGATAGACATAATTTTAGTCATCTTCTTATCTTTTCTCATCCATCGTTGAGTTAATCTAAGCTTCTTTCTTTGATTCCTTGTCATTTCTTAATCTCCTTTACTTTCTAATCTCCGGTTTGTTATTGATGGAACATATAGTATAAAAATGGGGATTCTATTCCGAGCAGCCGATCAAGTATATAGAATCCCCATCTGGTTATCATGAGTCGTTACGTTGTACTACCTAACCAGGAAGTGTACTGGAAGGACATGCTATCGTAGCATGATACACACAGAGAGGCACAACTCATCTACACCTCGAGCAGAAAATAACGTCTTCATCCAATGGATGGCTTGAATCTTTTCATACCACTATCTTCATCCCCCAATCATCAGATGATTTGATTGATAGTACTTTAGTCATGACTTCTTCCCAGAAGTATTGTTTGTCATGTTCTTCACTATCTAAAGAGTCATTGAACTCTTCTATACATGATGGGTGTAACTTATCAAATATGGCAATCTTTTCTGTATTCGTATACTTATCTAATGATTTCATATTTTTACTTGATTCCTTAGATATTTCCGTACATTCTTTTCATGGTTGATACTTTATCAGTTCCCTTCTCTAATGCTTCTACTTGCTTGTGAATGGATTTAAAACAATTAGTTGCTAATTCAACATCATCATTCTCTACTCCCTTTGTGAAGTATATACCATCTAAGAGTAGATATAGATCAGTTGGACCTAGCTCTAAGTTATCATCTTTTAACTCTATACGATGAGCTACCTCGTAAATAGGACATGTTATCCATAGACTTGCTAGGACCTTATCTCTCCTAGTGAACTTCTTTGTCTTGGATGCTAATTTTAATGCTTCCATCCAGTACATCTTTACTTAACTCCTTTTAAGCTTCCTTCTTCTTAACAAGATTTTCTATGAATTGTTTCTTAATATCCTCAGGTGCATCTTTACCCAGTCGACCATCAGTGACTTTAGACTTAACTGTTTTTAGAGCTTCTATTCCAATATCTGGTGATAAAATACCATCGCCTATCGCATCTTCAATTTTTTTAACTGATCGCTCCACCATGACCAAATCCATCAACCCATCAATCTCGTCTATCACTGATTGTTTTGGTGTGTTTGGACAATCTCCTATGTATCTACTGTGGCTCATTTAACCTCCTTGTGTGTCATAAATCCATCCCTCATACCCATTAGATTACTTGCCGCCTTATGAAGTCGGCGTATACGACTTTGATAATTTTTACATTGATCTTTGTATTTATCTCTATCTTTAATGAGTGCTTCTATCTCAGTATCAGTCATTTCATTCTTTCTATGTTGGTTGAACCTCTAGAGGTTTAGTTAAGATTTCCTCTCGCTCCTCTTGATCTTCACTAGACAATGGTTTTATTGCCTTATCTTCTTGAGGTAGTTTCGTCCAACTAACTGCTAACTTGCCCCGTTTCGAATCAGTCAATACAAAATGACCGTCTACTGTTATAGGTTCCCTTACAAATGTAGCATCCCCATCTATACAGAAAGCTTCTTTGAGGAACTTACATATATCTTCTACCATTTCTTTATCATCCATTATCTTTCTATCTTTCTTTTAAGGAGAATCTTCATTAATCAATACATTACTACACTCAAACCCATTAAGACATATATAAAATAATCTCTCATCTACATTATCTTTGAGGTATGAACTCAACTTATATAATGGGTAATATTGGTTACATGCCATACATTTTGCTTTATCAGGATCTAATTCGTTTATAAGATCTTGTGTATCCATTAGTTAGTAACATTCCTGAAATAGATCAGACTCGAATAGTTCATCACACCGTGGGTCATCCCATGTATCAAATTGTCCACAACAATCAGTTAGGAATGGCTCAGCATTTAGATTGGGTTCTCGACGTACCTCTGTTAGTACATGTACTATTTCTAAACTTGTCATTTCTTTTAGGCGCTTTACAATGCTGTTAATATCCATGATTTCACCTGCACCTTTGTCACGGTATGTATATGTTCCAAATTGTTTTAACGCTAACTTGATCTCTGTAATTATCTCGGTTGCTGTTATCATAATACGTTTCCTTTAATCGGTTATTATATCTACAAATGCATCTATACATAATTTGCATAAACATACATCAGTAAAGATATCTATCTTATCTTTTGTGAATTGTTTATGACAATCACTACATTCATATATGTCTGGATCTAGTATGTCTATTATGTCTTGTTTATCCATTAGGTAACCCATTTACCCAGTTCTCATGACAATTGATACAAGTAGGCTTACTCTTATCGGGAGCTACATATATCAATAGTGCATCATTTATATGAATGTATTCCTTGCATATATAACATATTACCATATCTGGATCTAGCTCATCTATGAGAGTTTGTTTATTCAAAGGGAGGAGCCTTGGGAAGTTTCATCCAATGAGTTATCTTTTCCGGCTCTAAAGCATAACGCATTCCCTTTGCTACCCATCCATTACCCTTATAAGTAGCAATCTGATTGCCATAACGCCCGTATGTCATGACAAACACCCCTATCACCGGAGTTTCATCATTGACCGATATCCAAGTATCCATACTACCTCCTATTGTTTCTGCGAGCTTTCCTTTTATCACTACGCTTCTTCTTATCAGCCTTTTGTTTCTTCATCCTACCCATGGCCCGACTTCCCCCACCAAGATATGCACTGATACAAGTCTTCCATCCACTTTTTTTCTTTAATGCTTTATTCATCTCACTCTCCTATTAGATCTTTAAACTCACATGGTATGGTCCAGCTAGTCCATGATTGAGTTTTAGTAGACCATCCGCTACTTTTATGTTGTCCATTATGTGAAGATATCCATCGTTTAATATCTCCAATAGCTTCTGCTTGATCATAGTGGGATGTCCCACTATAGAATATAATCTCCGTGGTATGGAAACATGATCTTACTCCTGCTCCACTGAATAGCCCATCCTCATTCACGAGGATATGATTATTATGCTCATTCTTGAATACACTTAGCATATTATTTAAACCTTCCCTTCATATATCAATTGCCATAGACCAGCAGATACTTCATATTCAGTTTTAAATAGAATCTTATTTGGGTAGATTCTCTGAAGTTTCTTTCCTATTAGCCAGCAATCATATTTAGGATTATGCCAATTCATTGAAGTATTGATCATTCGTCTAAGAATTGGTGATGGATCGTCTACATCGCCGAGGGGTGTACCTTTTAGTGATACACCGAACTCTTTTTTAATTTCTTTAACTAGTATCTTTAGGTTTTTATCTTTCATTGATCTTCCTCACCAATCTATATTAATTACGTAATCACCTGATTCAATCAATCCTCTACTATGTAGATCATTGGCTATCATTTGAATATCTGGATAGAAATTCCTTTCCCACCACATATTTATTGTCCATGTATCATTATCTTCACCACTTAATAGTTGCTTAGGATCTCTAGCCAACCACGCTTTAAAGCTGACTTGCATATCTGGATCGTTCACCCTCTCAGGTACAACATCCTTTTCAATATCATCACACTCTTCTGGTATTGTAATTGAATAGTGTCCGCGTTCTTTACAGTCATCCTGTTGTTGAAACGAGTAAGGTCTATCGTAAGTATCCTCTACTAGTTTATCCCAATCTGAGACTTCTATCATATTCACATTATGTGTCGTTATCATTTTATCTCCCTTATGCTACTTTTAATTCATTTCTAATTAGGTCTGGTGCCAGGTCTATTCTTACTTCATCTAAAAGTACATCAAGATGGTGGGATTTAATAAACCATAGTAACTCTGCAACTTGACTTGTTTTCTTATAATAACTAGTCAGGAATCTTTTATTCTTGACATAAGGTGCTCTACCTTTAGGTTTACATATCGTTGTCGGCCATGTAGCAACAGGTTGACCATCAATAATAAGACCATATTCCTGTAATGCTTTAATATCAAGAACCGCCAATTCAATAATCGAATAGATCAATGAATTGAATGGATCATATGCTTTAGTATTAGAACTACTAAGACATTCTTTCATTCCACTCCTTCTGTATATCTTTTCCGGTGGTGTACGTAGTTATGTTTGTATTTCCTTTTACCTATTCTGATGCTGGCGTGTCTCGGACATCCTACTTCACATCTTAGTGGTTTATCAGTCTTGGTTTCTATGACTGCAATGGGACAAGTCTATTACCTTCGGACCAAACTTTTTTTTAATGCATCTTCTACTGCCAATTTAAGTTCATCTAAAAGATCCGAAGATGATACTTTAGTGTTCATATGTCCCACTTGAAAATGGTACTCTGTTCCAACTTTATAATTGGTTGGGTGACTACCGACCTTTAGTTGTATTGCTATGTTAGCCATTATTTATCCCTTTTGGATAGGTGATTCGTATGATATAACACCCAATTTTCATTACATCTGGTGCATTCATTATCAAGTCTTCCCTCGAGTGGATCCAATCGGGAGAAGTACTTCTTACAGAATATACATTGAATCATATCTGGATCCAACTCGCCTATGATGTCTTGCTTATTCATGCATCATTCTTGAATTTCTCTATAACATAATCCAATACCAATCTACTAGCAATCTCATAAGCCGATCTATGCTCTCTTGCACTAATATGTATGTCACCCATCCTATCAGCAACTAATAGATGTTCCTCTGTTACTCGTAGGTTAGCGATAGCATTCTTTAACTCCGCGGTTGAGTTAAATCCCACAATCCTACCACAATCCTTTTCTTTCATGAAAGCTATAAGTAATTTCTTGTTGCTGGGTGATGGAATACTTCTCCCACATTCCCATCTACTGATCGTCTTCTTACTCACCTTCAAATGTCTGCCCAAATCTATTTGAGTTATTCCGTTAGCGCTTCTGAATATTACTAAATCTAAACCGTTAATTGACATCTCTGACTCCCATTTATCCATTTTTAACTTTTCCGTTATTAAAGAATGGTAATTTCTCCATCTCTATATCATCATACACTAATTTGGCAGAGCACATGGTTCCTGGTCTAAGAACTAATCCTCTACCATGCTCTTCTTTTAAGATTAGTAAGGCTTCTTTACTGGTCTTTTTCTTATTTGTCCCTACACATATTGCTTCTAGACCCCTCGGCCATATCATTGATGCTAACCATAAATGTTTCATATTAATAATCCTTCGGTGTCGTTACTATACTCTCAGTATGCCCAACTTTTACTTGGCATGATGCACATATATTAATGTGTCCATTTGAGTCAGCATACCCTGATAAACCAAATATCTTCTCTGCATCTATTGTATACATACCAGACTTGGGTCGATATAGTTTACATCTAGTACATTGAAACTTATCTGGGTCTAACATATCTATGAATCGTTGCTTATCCATCTCCACCTCTATACGACATATCCAACCTCATCTTTGCCTTTTGGTCATCCTTACATACAACACACGTATGTCTATCATATACATAAAATTCATGTTTAATAGATTTGAATAGTTTACATCTTTTACATCTAGTCTTGGTTGGGTCCAACTCATCTATTAGATCTTGTTGATCCACATTTAAACCTCCTTTTAGTTTAAGAAACTCCCTTTTGAGTTTCTTAGTTGTTATCAACCAATTCTACATGGACCCTCAACCTCTTTCCATCTAATTCTTCACTCACTATTTCATCACAAACAAATTCACATGTATTCCCATCTATAATTGTTATACCATCTTCAACCTGTCCATAATCCTGCATTCTTTAACCTTCGATGTTCTTCTAAACATTCAGGGGCCAATTTTGGTATACATATTGTGGACACCACAGATCTTTGATAAATAGTATCCTTAGAGTCCATATATCTTAAACATATATCACACTTGATCTTGTCAGGATCCAGTTCACCAATTATCTGGTTTGTGTCCACTTTGTACCTTCTCTCGTTCTATGCCCAGGCATTCGGAACATACTGGTAGTTTACCAAATAGACTCAACTTTAACTCATCTATTGGGTAATACTTGAAACAGTATCTGCATTCTACCATGTCAGGATCTAACTCATTTATTATCTTTTGTTTGTCCATTGTTACACCGTATATGTGTTGAGGCATTTATCACATTGTGTACAGACTATCATCTCACCAAGATATGTAGATGTTAGCTCATTTTTTGGAAAATACTTATGACAGTCTGTACACTTATCTTTATCTGGGTCTATCTCATCTATTCACCTTTTCTCATTTATTGGTTCACCCATTGGGATTTATGAATAATTATCTACTCATCCACATCATCCAATTGGATAGTTGGGAGAAGACGATTGTTGAAGTATCGACAGATCCTATCAAGCATATACAGAGATACACCATTATTAGCTATTGCCCTATCCACCAGTTCACCCAAGAATTGTGATGAGTTATTCTTTGGTATCTCATGAAGAACTTCTTCTATAGCTATCCAGTCTTCTGTATCCTGATGAGGATCCAGATCAAGAAGAGTTTCTATTTCATTGACATAATTCATAATATCTATGAGATGTTTTGCTCTCGTTTGGGGGTTTCGTATTACTGGCATGATTTAACTCCTTCGGATTTTCGTATTGAATTTTTACTATTTATCATTGCTTCTCGCATTATCGACTCATAAAAATACTCACCACATTGTCCGCATAGTTTCATCCCTTCACTCATACAATTAGATTCATCACTAGTAAATGAACCACCACAATCCTCACATTTATGTATTGTCGGATCCAACTTTTTGATGATGTCTTCTGCTGTCATACTCTTTCCATATACTATTGACTTCTACCCCCGCATCTATAACATAGTCAGTACCAAGTACATCAACATTTTTGGTTATGAATTTTTTAACTCTACCTACAGAATTTTGGATGAGTTCGTCTTGTTCCCCATATTCACTCATGGACTTAACAAGATCTATCATCTTAGCTATATGATTCTTCGCTTTCTTTAGGTGGTCGTTTTGTTTTGATTTTTTCATGTATTTCATTTCCGCAGTTGAAGCATTCTAAATATATTATTCCATCACCATGTTGCTCATACATTAATGAATTACATTTCTTACATTTGGTTGATGATTCTACAGGTTCACACCCATCACAACCCACTCTACCACAGTTAACACAATATTCTCTACTCATTGGTCACATTCCTTATTATCCGATTTGGATAATTTCGTAATTTGTTTAATTTCACGAGCACAAAATTGCATTACACGGTTCATGACAAATAGAATTATTACATGTATTACAATAAAGAACCCACGTCGGTCAACCACAAGCTCACTGGAATCATTATCCTGCATCAGATGTTCCTTGTTATAGTTAGACTATCAAATGTACTGGTTGTAAGAAACATTCTGGTGGTACATCCTGTACATTTATATCTATACTTTTGTTTTGGATTAACATCCTCACTGAATTTTCATCTGTTGATTTATCATCTTCTACTATGATATCATATGTATCCCCACACGCACCACAAGATATTCTCAACAATTGCTTATTCTTGTTAAGGATTATCTCAATCGGTTCGCTGTAGAACTCTTTCTTAACATCTGGTTTATCCATCTTTATCCTCCACTACTATTAATTCCAAATCCTTGAATGGGATTGTTTCCATATATCTATAGTATCCCCCACAATGAGGATCTTCTACCATTGATAAAGGATCTAATTTCATAGACTCCACTTTAAATGTGATGATATCTTCCATGTCCATGTCTGTTATTGTGCATGTGTTAAACTTAAATGAGTTAACCATAGTTAAGTTTACCTCACAGCACCTTACAAAAGAGACCGATTCACCTGCGCGGTCTGATAAATATATTCCTTCAGTTGACCACGCATACATCTTTATAAGAGAGTTTGTTATCAATCCCTTCTCTTTAATTGAAGGTAAAAACTTCCTTATCGTTGAATGATATAGTATAGCTGGTATAACCATCATGTTTCCTTTTCAATTAGGTCGTACACCTTATCAAGTTCTTCCTGTGTATGTACAACACCTCCTGAGTTTAGTTGTAGATACCATTCCATCACATCCTTACGAGTTTTGAGATTATTAACTTTAAACTCAAAGGATGCTTGTGATGATCTTAACAAACGTTTGGGATCATCAAAGTCATCAAGTAAATTACCATTAAAGATAGGTAACTCGTTATGAATGAATTTCATAACTGCCTCAAGTCTTTGTTTCCCATCAACAAGTACCATCAATCCTTTATATGATCCTTGCCATCCCGGATGGTTAAATAATAATGTTCTTGATGATTGCCCACCCTTTAAACAGAATTCAACAAATGCAATCTGTTTGTCTTCAGTCCAAACGTGACCTCTCTGAAAGTCTGGATTAAGATCTAATCCCAGATTTCCATCAATTTCATCACTTCGCCCATCCCACCTATCTAATGTACGTTCAAGGTGATTCCATCCAGAAGTGACACAATAATTCGGAGGTCTAAAAAATTTAGGTATATCAACTACTTTCATTTCATATTCCTTAAGATTTGTTTTACTTCACTTTTTAAATCTATTACGTCGTAACTCTTACTTTTCTTAAATCCTCCGTATGGATGAATATTGATTATTCTACATATTACCGGTATAGTTGGATCCAAGTAGCCTTCTCGTTTTAGTAAATTGGCATATATTAAAAGCTGCAATGAATAATGTACATGGTTGCAATTATCCAGGTGGGAAAGGATTCCGAATCCCTTAGAATGATATGGATCAAACATTTCTATTGTCTTACTTGTTTTCCAATCTATGATTATATACTGGTTATTAATCGAGTCATAGAAAACACAATCCACTGTACCAGCTATCTTTAAATCAGGCGAGAATAAGACCTTCTCACTATAAATCAACTCGAGTGATTTCTTTTGAATGGCATTTAGTATATTTTCAATGCTGCGTTTATAATACTTATCTATTTTTGGCAAATTGGGTAGGTTGGTTAATCGGGCATGCATATAATCATGAACCCTAGACCCATTCTCCCCAGCATCATCACATATCTTTTTCCATTTATCCAATAAGGATTGTTTAGTAACCCCACGTTTGATAGCACACTCGGTTGCCATTTCTTCTGTATTGAATTCAGGGAAATACTTTCCATATAATGTAGTGACTGGTATATAATCACTATCTAGATTGTCAGTATATGTATGATCAACATCATTAAAATATAATGTGTTGTTACTAGTTGGGTGTTTGATCATTATGATGGAAGCCACTAGAGAAGAATAAGACTCCTCTAGTGACCTTTATTCCAATTATCCGTGGAACATCCCACAGTCAGGACACATCCCCTCAATTTGTTCTCGTAGGGTCATATGTCGTATTTCAGACAGTATGTCTTCGATATTAATAGACGGTGGATCAACATGTCCAATAGTAGCTACAATTCTAGATGAACATACTGGACATTCAAATAATATTCCAACTTCAGTCCCGCGTTCCACAAGCTCTCCATCGTCCTCAGTTAGTTCTATTGTGGATTTACAATGTGAGCACCTAACTTTGTATTTCTTCAACTCTTGTGGCGGTTCTTTTCGGTCTAGTACTTTGATAGCCATTTGGCATATCCTCTCTTTGTGTTACGGAATCAGTTATTGATTCTAAATAGGTTTACTCATAACGATAACATTACTCATCCCATAAGTCATATCCTTCTAGTGTTATTTTTCGTATAAATTCTTTCTTGTAGTTTTGTGGTTGGTGGTTTATCTTTATATACCATAATTAATCATCCCAATACATGAGCGGATTCTCCCACTCTGGTTTATTATCTTTCATCCATTGTTTAACAACTGTCTCATTCTCATCTGATTGCTTTATCCATAGTAGACGTGCTTTTTCATTTTCATCTGAACCTTTAACTCCAACACTCCTAACAATAATATCAGTTCGGAATATATCCTTACCAGTAGCTGAATCAACAACACAATCAGCCTCAAATAAGTCATTGGGTCGTTTGATATCATAATTATATTCTTTGAGACCATGCCGATCCATGTATAATTTACTATCCATATGATACCTGTTATGGATATTAGTAAACGCATCCCTATCATAGAACGCGGCTTTATAGAAGATGCTTAGGCGTTTACGGCCCTGATCATCAACAACATCAGACCACATATCATGATCAGTTGCTACTTTCTTCCATCCTTTTGGCATAGTTACATCACGAAACAATTCATCACCGACAGCTTTATCTCCCCACACGAAACCTAATGCTTCAAGAACTCTTTCACCATTTGGGTGATGATTGAACTTGATAGGGAGTTGATCACTATTTACCAAACTATTCTGACCTCTAGACTCTTGGTCAGTAATGGATTTACTTGGATCAACGGGAAATCCCGCTAGTGCCATTCTCATATCCATCAGTATAGGTGCATCGCCTTCATTCAATACTCGTTGTGTCATTTATTCCTCGTTCGGTTTATAACATTTCCTGATCTTTGGATAACATATCATCTATACATTTTGGGCATACATGAACCATGCCGCCTCCACCATTTTTTAATGATACATGAACAAGTTTGGCTTCTTCTATATCAAAATACTTCTTACATAGAAAACATGGGTGTTGATCCGGATCTAGCTCTGCTATAATAATATCTAGTTTATTCATCCATAACTTCTAAGTGATACCCACTGGTTGCACGTATTTGATAACCATCATCAAATTCAACACTAACATAAGAAAAATCCTTATGATCATCACCTCTGACATTAATACATGAGACTGTAGCTATCTTATTCTCATGAGACATGAGTTCATCAAATTCTTCTTGTGACAACCCCCAATCATCAGCATTACATATATCTATATTGGTAAATTTTACCCTCTGCCCCTTTATTAAGTTATGGCTGTGTTGGTTCTTTAAGATGGTATTTGCGTATCGTGTTATGATATCTATACCATATTCGCTAGATTTACAATCTGGATAGTGACCCCATATTTCCATTCCGAAATGAGGATGTGGCCCATCTATCTCTGCATGACCAAGAATTCTTATCCTATCTGATGATAACATAGCATCCCACAAATCTGCCTTGACTTTGAGTTTTGCATTCACTTGCTCAAGTAGCACATACCTTTTCAGTAACTCAGTATGGGATGCGATATCCTTTAATTCTTCATCTAAGCTCATCGTGTTTCCTTCGGTTTAGTTTTGGGAAAGAATTGTTTGGCAAATGGATTGCATAGTAATTTACAAACCATCCTTCTCTTATGGTAATCCCACAGGTACAAAGATCTTTTCTCATTATCTGGATCAAACCCATAATGTAGTTTGAATCTCATTTCATTAATCTCTCTGCAAATTTGGTCTGTATATCTCTGGCCATTTGACCCATAAGTTCAAGAGATTCAATATTGAATCCGGTTATATGAATATACCCAGTTTCAGCAAATGGATCTCTTAAATGGAATTTGACAGCTGCAATATATCTTTTACCGTCTTCTGGTTGATCCCAATTGATCCCGCAGTCAGGAAAGAATATTCCATGAGTAGAATTTACTGATGTTCTATTTGTAGTTATATGAATTCCTGACTTGGTTTTATATGGAAGTAACTGTTGGAAGAACTTTTCAAAATGATAGTTGTATGCATCATATTGTCTTCTAGTCATATTGGTAAAATCCCATCCAGTAACTTCATCCTTTTTTATATCACATACACTCATTTCTTTTGATCCTTCTATTTACTATGGGATTTTTATCTTTCTTATTCCAACTCTGTTTAAATTTTATACATTGACTACAAATTGGCCTACCATGAGCACCAGGTAATTCATAATCCTCATAGATATCTTCTCCATCTATATGGTAATATTTCTTACATTCATGACATTGTATTTGATCTGGATCTAATACGTTAATTATTTCTTGTACAGCTGTCATATATACATGTCTCCACTTTGGAATCAACTGAAAAATTGATAATAGTCACATCCCTCATGCCATAGTATTTCTTACATATACTACATAATCTTTTACCATCATTTCTGACTTCATCAATTATTGTATTGATTTGATCCTGTTTGAAGTCATGGATCACCACGATCCACCCCACAAACGTGGCCGCATTGCTCCAACATCTTTTCTAAAGTATTCATTACATTTACCTTTCTTACAAATAGAAAATTTAGTTTCTTTAACCGTGTAATGATACATCTTATCTTTATGTTTATGTCTACAACATTCCCAACACTGTGTTTGGTCTGGGTCTAGTTTAGATATTAGTTTTTCTGCATTCATAATAAGGGTGGAGCCAGAGCTCTTTGTGAGTTAGCTCCCTTCTAATCTTATATGATTGGGTTACATGGTGGGTGACCAGCAGGGCTTGGATTTTTCTTCATGCTTGCTTTCGTCTGGCCAACTGTCAACCGTGGCACCTTTCGCCCTGATAGTCTACGAACATCGAAGTCATAGGGTTCTATTAGTTCACCAGTCTTTTTAAGAGTTCCCTTTGGTTGGAGGAGTGCATGTATACAACCGTTGATGTGTAGAGTAATTGCTATCACGGTTCCTTTGAATCCACTTGCTTTATCTGTAGCAACAGTTCCCATCATCTCTAATGGTAGCTTAGTATCAGCTCTCTTCCCATGGATTACTCGCTCAGCAGTAATCCATATTGATTTAGTGGGATGTCCAGTTTCAGGGTTGAGACCCTTTGGCTGGAACAAGTAATGCTTAGTATCCTCCGTTATTTGGAAATGGGTCAGCATTCCTTCTGATCCACTTGCTTTATCTTGTACCTTTGTATTAAGTTCTATTAGGTTTAGTGTTTTCATATTTTTCCTTTGTATTGTTAATACTACTTCTAATTCTGATAGCTAATTCTGACACGCATTCGGGACAACTATCTTCTAGGAATCCTCCACCAGTGTAAACTTCCATTGGTTTAAATGTTTTGCATTGTCCACATTTTCTTTGACCAGGATCCAATTCTCCAATTATCTCATTTACTCCATATTTTTCTTTCATTAGTTGACCTTGATAACTGGATGTTCTTTTAAGTTTTTCTTGCATTTTTCATCATCCATACATTTATTCCAGTTAGGATGAGCATCTTTCTTATCTATGTATTTAAAACAAGTATAGCATTGGACCCTAGCAGGATCAAGACGATTAATGATATCTTCTACACCCATCCATTCATCTGGTTCTAACTCTATGAATGATCCATCTGTTGGGGGATTATCTGCATTAAGAACACCCCAATCTGTCCGATCTTGTTGTTCTGCTTTCTTTATTGTCTCTTCTATATCTGGATGCGGTTTTTCCTTCTTGCGTCTTTTGAATATATTCATATCTCATTCTTTACTTTTTTGATAATCATCCACAAACCCACGGAGACGATTACCTGTAGGCAGCACACCTGAAAGAGATTTAATTTCCCACTGATGATGAGTTTTAAGCCATAGCAAGAAATCAAGAATGTCCATAGTATTATCCGGCATTTCTTCAATATGGGTTCTGAATCTGGTGTTGCTATTCATATGTCGCTCAGTACCAAACACCAATTCATCAAGATCCTTGTTAGTGACTCTCTCATCATTTGAACCAATTGTCATCTTATAATTTTTTTGTACGTTAGCTAACACTGTCAACTCCTTGTTGTAACAATCTAGACAATCACTATAAAAATGTTTAGCATCTTTAAATAATTCTATATCTTTATATTCGCCACATTCTGCACATAGAACCTTAGTAGGATCGAGTACACCAATTATCCTATGCACAGAGTTGTTTATCATGTTCATCTGCCTTATCTTGTAGTATTTCTGCACACCCCTCACAGAACCAACTACATTCTATATGGGACATGTAAATAAGAATACTTGGTGGTCCAGTCATGAGCCATATGTTTTTTCTCTCTTCCCATTCTTCATCAAATGGTTTATATTTCTCGCATATATCACAAAATCGTTGATCAGGATCTAACTCACCAATTATGAAATCAGCATGTTCGTCCTTCTTCAGGTCAATAGAGCATAAACCACAAATTAAAACATCTCTACCATCATCTAGCATTACAGTGTTTGCAGATCTTAATTGACTGAATTCATGGCATTCATAACATTTAAATAAATTTGGATCTAAGTAGTCTATAATGTCTTGTGCTGTTATCATTTGTATTCATCTCCTTTCCTGTATAACCAATTCCTGGACTCTCTACGGCATTGTGGATGTCCAGCATAATCTTATCTTCTATCCGTCCCTTAACCAGGCAGGGATAGCATGTGAACGTTAAATCAGCCGTTATCTCATCTTCTGGAATGAGTGTGCGGCATGGCTTCTTACATCTCCAACATATTACAATATGAGGGTCAATTTTATTAATGATATCAATGGTGTCCATATTCTCCCTCACTTGTTCATATGTTTTCGTTTCTTCTCATAGTAACCTTGTAGTCCCGCGCTTCCTTGCTCAATCTTAAAAATACAATACTTACAGAGATATTCTATATCTCTCTGATTACAATACTTACTGATCATTATTGAACATCTTATTTGTTCTTTGAAGAAATCAATATCTGATTGAATCCTGTCGAACCCGCAGTCACAATGATTACATATGATCCTATCCGGATCAATACGATCTATTAAGTCTTGTGCATCAGACTCGGTTTGTGAATCTCTACCACGGGCATCTCTCGCCTTTTTCTGTTGTGTAGTATATTCACCAATCTGACATTCCTCACATATCATTGTTTCTAGAGGGGATATCTTCGATGACTCATGCACCATCAAATTAACATGTTTGTATTGTTGACACAATAAACAAAACCTTTGATCCGGATCGAGTTGTCCAATGATAAAATCAATCCTCGAGATCTTCTTGGGTTGATATGTCATCTCCAATCCTTTCAATAATTTCATCCGCATGCAAAGATGTGATAAACTCTTTTCGTTCCTCTGATGGAACCATTTGAACTACTTGTCTAGTAAAATCTAGTAGTGAATCGAAATCGTGTCCCTCATCACAACCCTCATATAGATTCCCAATGAAACCAACTATGTCCTCCAATGTATTACTATGATTCGTCATAATCATTTCAGCCAATACACTAGCTTCAATATTCATACTGACATCATTCTCTAGATCCAAAAATAACTTAGACATATCTACCCCTTATATTCATGATCATCTGCACAATGGTTACACATTCTAACTATTATTATGTCTGGTTTCATTTGAATTATTATGTTATCACAATTCGTTATATGACACCAATCCTTACATACTCCACATTTCTCCATATCTGGATCAATTGCTGATACAATATTATTGACGATCTTTGTATTCTTCACATTCATTTATATTCCTACATAATACCGTCCCCCAAGGATCCGTGTCCAAGAATTTCTTATCTATACTCCGTCCACATTCTTCACATATAAGAGTATCAGGATCTATCTTATCGATTATTTCACTAGCGGTAATATTTTTGCAAAATTTTGTATCTGTGACATTTTTGATAATTGTATTTGATGACATTCTCTCCTATTAATACATTTATAAAGTGTTGTATACCTTACCATAATTAGTTTATCTTTATGGATTTTTCGTTTACATTCGTTACATTCAAATAGATCAGGATCGATCTCTTCAATAATATCTATAGCTGATTTTGAATTTGGTGAAAACTTCTCACTTATGCTTAACTGGGTTTTTAAGGTCACATGTGTACAATTCATAATCTACTCCCATGTTCATACCTATAAAATTGATAAAGTCGACGAGGATAGCTTCAATATGTCTTTGTTGAACCCGTTCCCCTTCTTCGATATCATTCATATGTCTATTCCTTTCCAATGATGGTTGAGCATCATTTTGATAATGAATAGCATATTCCCTACACATACTCAACAAATCTGATCTGGTAGAGATAGTGGTTGGATCAAGTCTATCAATAATTTGTGATACCTCAGGAGAAATCATCTGAGGTATCACACCTTTTCTATCATCCATTGAATCTCCTTAAACATCATACGTTTTAAGCATTTCGACATACACTCTTGTATCCTCACAGTCCACACATTTGTATTCTCTGTAGATCCATTTAATATGCTCATCGTTTGTTTTAGTACATGCAATACAATCTTCAGGATGAATCATTATCCCAAATGGACATGCGAAGTAATCAGGATCGATATTAGATATGATTCCTTCTACTGATTGGTCCAGTTGCTCTGTATCTACTTTTGACAATTTGTTCTCCTCCCACTATAACCTCATCAGCCGAATACATTATTGATTTGGATCTTCTGAGATTACAATTATCACAAAAACACATATCTTGGTAAATATCTCTTCGATTTTTCCTAGCATGTATATATAGGATACTTTTTTTAATATCCACATATTTCCCACAACTTTCACAAAAAACTTTAGATGGATCTAATTTATCGATTAAGTCAGTGAGCTTTGTATTAGTAGATTCTACGATGTTCGCATTCCCTCTTTAAGTTTTTGGAATTCATCGCTATCAACGAAGTTAGCAAAAATGTCCCATTCATCTGGCTTAGAATTAATGAGTTCATTTAGAGCGTCTTTATCATTGGCTGAAAAAATTGTATTCAATTCATCAACAATGACGATTTCCGGTCGTGTCTCTTTGATTTTCTGGAGTGTTTCGACTGTCCGAGCAGCTTTTTCTGTTTCGCATATCTGTGACATGTTATTTACCTTTTAGTTATACCACTTATTATATTCATTATTTGATCTTTTACCGGTATAGGTTTTTTTGTATTCAACCATATTATCTTGCCATGTTATACGAGATTTATTTATCCTATCAGATTCACGTTGGAGATTGCGCATTGCATTAGACTCCCCATCGTGGAATCCTTGTATATATACATCTCTAAGCATGTGTAAACAATGGCTACATATCCACGTGAATCCGCGATGTCTTAACCATTGAGTGAATTTATCAGTGCTACCATCAAATGAAAACCTATCATTCAATCCTACATGGGTAATATTCGTATGATGTAAAAATATATTACAATTGGAACATTGTACTTTATCGGGATCAATCACCCCGATTATTCTATCAATATCACAATTCATGGCATAATTTTCTCCTTGTAATTCCTATTTGTCTTATTTTTAAATCACCAACTCTCATTCCTTCAAGACAATCATGGCATATATGTAATCGGTATATATGATGTGTCGAATAACAGTCAGACATTTTATCTCTCGTTAACTCGGTTTTGCAATAAGCACATATATTAATATCGACCACGGTGTTTCCTAGCCACGCTATAATCTTATCGACCCCACTATATTCATCTATTACTGATACATCAAGTGAAGAATATCCATGACCCCTACTCCTACTCAATTTTGATGTGAGTCTACCGAACTGTTTCCATATTAAGATTTCATCTTTTTTATGACACTTCCATAATAGTGATGATATAGTCGACGATTCGACATATCTGGTACCAAAATTAATATTAGAATAATGTCGAATACCTGCTCCGGTTAATATTATATCACTACAATCTAATACTCTAAGTGTTGTTGCCTTAATGGTCATTCTTCTACACTTTTTTGCCACGTAATCTTCGGATTACTGAGCTGGCATATAATCCATACATCAGTCAATTTAAGGTTATTCAATTCCCGTAGGAATTCTTTCCTATCTTTAAATGACTTACATATGCATTTTTTGATTGTTAACTCAGTACCTATTACTGCGCGTACATCATAATCCGTTCTATGATGTACCTGTTCAATTGGTCCAGATTGACATGATAGTTTGAATTGACCTTTATGTAATATGTACACCCGAAATATATCCCCATTCCTTTGATAGATTATCATCCGATTAGTATCAGTGATGGATGAGAGAATTATATATTCGAACTTGGAATTTATGAAATCATTGATAGGTGGTATGTCTTTCTTTATTTTATATATTTCCATTAATATCCTCTCCGATTTATTGCATTCTTACCTACGACTAATTTAATCTTTTCCATCTTTGAATCAGCTATTCGGCTGATGATCCACTCTGTCCACCATTCCTGATCTTCCATTACAGATCTAAAGTCATTCTCATTGGACATGAAGAACATCTGGTAAAGCATAGCCTCGAGATTTACCTGATTGACTAATCGATTCAGATCATGTTCCCTCAATAGACTGGGGATAGAACTTCTGATGTGTGTCAATAGACAAAACTCTTTCGTCTTTATATTCCTCCCATAATGAATATATTTAATGTCAGAATAATGCTGATTAATAAGTATTGAAGGGTAATGTTTCTTCATTTTGTCCATGAAAAAATCAGAGTGTCTGCTTACTTTATCAACAATCTTCTCTAATATGTAGATTGCATCAGTCATAAAATTCCACATAATAATATAATTATATTGATGAACCAGAACATTCCATTCGTTATTATCTGATATCTCATCGCTAAATAATATCCTTGTCATGGAACTCCTCCCTTCATCAATTTATATATGATCCATTCAGATTGAACACCCATCTCTTTTAGTATTTTAGTTAGACCCTCAACATTGCAAAAATATACACATTTAATATCCGTGTCATGTAATGTTGTACCGATTGCTGATGACCAAGTAGATGGTTCGAATTTATTCTTATCTCTATCAAATATATCTGTATCGGTGTTCCATTGACCTCTATCAAACTTCTTGTATGGTACCATGAAGTAATTTACGATATAGATTCTTTCTAGTTTAATAAAAACCAAGTAAGGGTTTTTTGATAGTATCGAACTAAATGTATTAAGCAACTTCCCTTTGGTTGCTGCACAAATATCAAATTTTAATATAGCATTCATGGTTTATTAGTGATGATCAGCGTAGTTGACTAGATAATCACTAACCCATGAAAAATCTTCTGGGTTATGAGACCATCTCCAACCAGTCAATTTACCAACATCAACCTCGTCCCCCCACATCATAACCAAGTCAGTTCTACCACCAGTAGTTGTCAATAGGTAAAAGTCTTCCCATTCTCCTCTGGTGTTGGTTGGTACAATCCCTGCTTTGTGCCATATCTCATTCAACCCATGTATCCAATCAACGTGGGGTTCTCCTGCGCCTAGTATGACAATTCCTTCACGGTCATCTTTCATACTAAGTAATTCATTGAATGTTAACTCTTTAATGACGATGTTATCTTTGGATAATACTTCCATACAAATACCCTCAACTTCCTTAGTTTACTCAGTTACTATGCTAAAATCAATTTCCTTCATCCATATGAATGTGACCTCTTGAGCTTCTATGAGTGATAGAATATTTTTTCTACCTTGCTCATTCAAACTATGTAGGTATATATTCTCTGGTTTTAATGAAGGATTCTCTGATAGGAATTTTGCTACCCTATAACCAGTATCTTCTTCACCAAATGAATCAACATAAACATGACCACCAAGATCATGGTCCAGAAACAATCCCCACCATTTCTCATTATTCAATTTTTCAATACATTCTGCTGAAGTCTTGACTATACATAGTTCTGCATTTACAAAATTGTCCCGGAATAAAGTGATTCGTTCATCATTATCTTCTAGTATTAATATCTTTTTCATAGGTTTTCCTTTACAATAATCTGTACCACCCTTTAATAGTAAATATATATAGAAAGGTTCCGCCATTCAAGTTTAGATGGATCTGGATAATTCCTTGTCTATTTGTGTACCTATCATATTTACTAACTCTCCCTCTATGTCTACTCCGTACAAACTTATGATATCTTGCTCTTCTTCAAATTCCCACTCCCAATAATCTTTACCATTACATGGGATACATAACGGACGAGTCGACGGTCTGAACATATCTGGTTGACCCGATTGTTTTAACATCTTTTGTTTGCAACGCTGAGTCACATGACGATATTGGTTACATGTTGTACACATAAAATAATCAGGATCTAACTCCTTGATTAGATTATCTCTAGTTTCCAAATTCTTTCTTATTTTTGTCACGTTTTTTCAACCCTTCCGTGAAATCACCTTTGCATTCATCACATGTCATGATCCGTCTATACCCAGCAAAACAAGATTGGGAAGGTGAAGCATCTGAGTTACAAATTACGAAGGATTCTTCAGTTTTAAACTCCCTGCAACATTCACACATTGTGAAATCTGGATCTATAAATTTAACAATCCTATCAGCTTTATCAGATATAACTTCCATACTCAATTCCAGTTAATACAGTTTTATTTATTGTTTAGTAACATGTAGCTTAAATATTGCTTTAGCGAATCCCTGAACGTGTTTACCAATAGGAGCACATTCTTTGCAAAGATAGAACTTCTGCTGATTATCCTGTGTAGTAATTTCCCATAATGGTTCTCTTGATACTTCCATTCTACATTTCATACAGAAGCACCACTTAGTCAATGGGAGGATATCTTTGAATGTACCATATTTTTTATGTGATGTTCTTTTCATAAGTTCTCCGGGTGGAAACCCGCCTTTCATATTAAAATTTATTCTGAATAAATATAAATGATACTATTAATATATGAGGTATGATACATGGAACTTCTAAGAACTGTTAAGTTAAAATTAGAAATCGATCCATCTATTATTCTTCCTACCGTTGAAAAATATACCAAAGCATTCAACTATGTGTGTGATGTGGGTTGGGAAGACAATGATATGAATTCAGTGTCGTTGCACCACAAAACTTATAAAACTGTACGAGAATATTTACCTGCACAGTTATCATGTTCGTCTCGAATTAAAGCCGCAGAAGCTCTGAAGCCATGTCTTGATAAGCGACTAAAGAACAAAAAAGTCACCAAACCTCACTCACAACAGTGCTCCATCAGGTATGATGATTGCAGTTTCAACGTCTGGTTTGATCGAGATGAATGTTCTATGTCTACGATAAGCGGTAGAATCAAATCTAAATTCAAAGTAGCGGAGTGCTACAGAGAATATTTAAGTTGGAAACGTTGCAATGCTGAATTGTTTATCAGAAATAACAGTGTGTTTTTGAACATCGTGTTCAAGAAAGTCACTGATGATTTCAGCATCCCAGAGAATCCAGTCATTATTGGTATTGATCGTGGAATTAATCAACTCGCGGTTTGTTCAAATAACAAATTTTACACTAACAACATACGGAAGGTCATTAGAAGAAATCGGAGAATAAGAACAAAATTACAAGCATGTGGTTCAAAATCAGCAAAAAGGCACCTTAAGAAAATTTCTGTTAAGGAGAACCGTTTCAGAAGAGATATGAACCATGTAATATCAAAACAAATAGTTCAAAATGTTCCAGAAAATAGCATAATAGTACTCGAAGATTTAAAACATATTCGAAAAGCTATCAAGTCTAATAAAACTGGAAGACGAGAATTAAATAATTGGTCGTTCTACCAACTAGAACAATTCTTGACTTATAAAGCTGCATCAAAAAGAATCTTAATTGATTATGTTGATCCTAGGTACACAAGTCAAAAATGCTCTTGTTGTGGTCACGTTGATAAGAAAAACCGAAAATACACTTGTTTATTCAAATGTACAAAATGCGGTTTCACTCTCGACGCTGATCTAAACGCTTCTAGAAATGTAGAACAAAACTATCGGGATTCCAATGGATACCCTGAAGGGCTGTCTGTCAATCAGCCTATTGTATCAGCTACTATATCGTAGTTAGGTACAAGCTATGGAGCTCGTCTCTATAGTAGTTGACATATTATTTGTTCTATTACTTAACAGGACAAGACCCACCAACACATTCTATATCATCTAATACACTACCAGATACATCTTCATCTACAACAATATCTTTCAACCAACGAGTACGTTTCCTATATGACGCTTCATCAATTTCTTCAAGAGGAGCTTGATTGAATCCATGATCCTTATGTAGCAAGAAACTAACACTCTTGATATTATCTTTATAATTCTTATGGAGCCATTCTTTAATCTCACCTAATTCTTCATTCCTATAGTAAATGGTATTACTAACTGAATTATCAGCCCATGTAGTTTGTAATTTCTTGAGTAACTCTAATTGTTGAATTGCTGAAATATCCTTTGTTAGTAATGTTCCTTCCTTGAACATACATGGGAATTCGATAATAGTTGTTCCATGGTTTATGCTACCATCACTCTTTACTTCGAACTCTGTATAGTATCCAGCTTTTTTACATATCGACACTAATCTATCACTACTTGCCATTCTTACTCGACGAATGAGATATTTAGAAAACCCAGTATGGATACCTGGAGTTGCACCACCAAGAAGAGAAAGTGTGTTATGAGAAACTATTCCGTTACTTAATTGATAAGTATGACTATCTTCAACTTCAATATCCACGGTAAATTGTTTTTCTATTTTTTTTGGTTTTGTTATTATCCTCATCATGTTTCCTTATTTGGATATTATAAAATTTATACATTTATCTAGTTCGTCGTCTGAATTACTTAACCAATCTTTCTCCCATACTATATGTACACCATAACCTAAAGAATTAAGATATACTTTTCTTTTTCTATCTATTTCCTGTAAATCCTTAGACGATAATTGTGGGACGTAGAAGCTAGGGAATTCATTATCTTTATAAACTTCAGGATTGGCATGGAATGCATCACCATTAAATTCAATAACTTTCTTGAGTGATGGTATACAGAAATCTACAACTATAGCTTTTTTATTCAACTGAAATTTTTTACTCATTTCATTAGTTATACCAAATACATATTGGTTAAATTTACAATATATTTTATTAGTTATATCTAATTTATCTAGTAATTGATCACTGAAATCTAATTCCATACCACTGATACCATGGAGCATGTTATCTATAAATAGTTTAAATTTAATTCTCCCATCGATATCACCATATTTAGAAATATAGTTATCTAATGTTACGGCTTTAGATTTTGAAATTTTCTTCCATATTTTCTTTCCTTCGATATTGCCATATTTAGTTTGAAAATATTGAATGCTACCTCTATCTTGGAACTTATGTAAGATATCTGTAGCTTCGATCTCGTTATACCCTTTATTTAACCAATAGAGTTTTCCCCAACACGTAGTTTGTTTAGCTCTGATTATTCGTTCTTTCCATGCTTTCTTTCCATCATCTTCACCATATTTATCAATAAGTGTCTTTTCTGTTATCAATGATGCTTTTTTATGACGGCTTCTAATGGATTCAATTTCTAATATAGAATGACCATTCAACTTCAAGACATCAATACCTACAGATAATTTTTTATTTTTATCGACATAGTCCTTTTTAGTTTTACCACTCTTTAAATAATATCCCAGTGACCCCTTTCCTTTATGTCTAGAACGAATAAGCTCTTCATGTTCAGGAAATTTATCAATCCAGAATTCTAATTTAAATGATCTATCATAATTCATATTATGATTTTTTAACCACTCTTTCAATTTATTTATTGCACACTGGTAACAATCATCTTCATATGCAACTAATTTAATTTGTTTACCAGACACTCGTTGATCAATAATAGTTGATAAAAATCTTCTGTGAGACGGCAATTTTTTCTTACAATGTACACAATTCATAACTATAAAACCTTTTATAATTTATTCATGGGTTTTATAGTAACTAGTTCCAACACACTATATCATCATTTTCTTTTAAATCTTTAACCTTTACCCATTCTTCAGAATCAGATCTATTTATTAAAAATAGATGATCTGATGTAAATCTATGGGTTTCATTGTCCTCAGTAGTGAATTCATATACGTCATCTATACCATTTATAAATAATTTAGTGATATCTTTTTTATTATTATTTTTATCTAATACTTTAATTCTGTTGGTATGATTAGATAAGTCAAACCATACACCAGACAATCCAGTGTCATAGTTAGTGATATCAATATCGTAGAATTTAAAAATACCCTCATATGTCATATCTCCCATATGAGTTTTTAAAGATGTGGATATTACTCCACATCCAGATGGTTTTATCGTTGTGAGCTTGATACTTACTGGGTAACCCATCTTCTCACTCCATTGTACATCAAAATCTCTCAACCCAGTATATACTTCATCTAACCAATCTAGTTTATCCATTGATTGGCATATCCCCGTAACACCTTGACCAAGTCTCATATTCTTATGAACTACTTCATTGGTTTGTTCGTGTAAGAAAGGAAGAGCAGCTATGGCTTTTTGTGATTTATATAGTAACTTGGCACAATCAAACATTTCTTCTTTAGTATTATAATTGTTAAGGAAATGTTCTACTAGGTTACAACACTCTTTCGAGAACATAGTTATTTCACCACATGGGTTCATTCCCTCACATAGATCCTTTTTCTTTTCACCTATTCGTCCAAATTTTTGTGCAAGTGGCATATTGAAGAAACCATACGGTTCACCATTCCCAGCATAGCCATCCCACACCCTTTCAAGTATGTGATCATAGCTGTCGGCATATATAGTATTATTAGAAGCACCACGCCAAGTAGGAATGTTGCCAAGGTCCCATCGTTTCGCTCGA
>Ga0222694_1000011_pt1 | contig 67536 bp, 89 predicted proteins | sample AntAcemetage1333_FD_181145 | JGI IMG/M metagenome (GOLD analysis project Ga0222694, IMG submission 181145) | Saline water microbial communities from Ace Lake, Antarctica - #1333 | ecosystem: Environmental > Aquatic > Non-marine Saline and Alkaline > Saline | place: Antarctica: Ace Lake...
ATCGGGGGAACAACGGATGATATGACCCTCGTATATCTTGGCGCAGGGGTGATTGCAGTCCTCGCGATTTTAGGAATCTTTATGTATAGGAGAAGAAAATGAGCCGAATAAAAGGGTGGAGGAAAGAGAAGGTCTTGAAAGCACCTGATGTGTCTTGGATAAGCTCAAATAAAAAAACATTCGTTGCAGTAGAATCTGATAAATATAGTCATTGGCTTTTGAATATAGCTTCCACAGGGTTTATGGGTTCAAGAGATGAAAGAAAACTTTTCAAAACCAAACAATCAGCACTCAAGTTCGCTCGTTCATGGATGAGAAAGCACCCGAAAGGATAATCAAGATGAAAAAACCAAAAGGCTGGCGGGGGGATACTCTTAGTCATCTTAGTAGGTGGATTAATATTCTTTATGGTGCGTAAACAATGAAGAAAAACCTTATAGCAACTGGGATAATCGCAGTCGCAGTAATTATGGGCGTGGTTCTTCTTTTACCTCAAGAGTACGGTGGCGGGCTTTTAGGTGTAGGTAATCCGACTGTTTTCATAAGCGAAGATTCGCCGACTACAATAATCGAAGGGAAAACTTATTATGTTGGTAGGTCTAGTGATTTTCTACTAGAAGAAGGTTCAGCTGGGTTTATTGATAGAGTAAGCGAGACAAAAATTGACAAAAGACCCTTTATTTTCATAGCATCTTTTAGTAACAATGTTCTTTCTCTTGATGGTCAACTGTTTATCGAGAGAAAATATGAGGTTGGTCCGTGCGGAGAACTAGAAAATCAAGTAATAGACAAGGTTGAGCTTAAGATTAATTCTAATACGCTTAATGGCGTAGAGGAAAGCGTTGGGCAATCAGTGATAATCAATGCCAAAATTCGTGATGAGATAAACTATCGTACTGAACCTGATCCTACCGACACAATGAGACTAGAATTACAAGAGGGGATTTTAGTGGATGTTACTATTGCGACAAATGCACCAACATGTAGACCACCCTCTCCTGGTGTTTTCTGTGGTTATCATATAGAATCTCCCATATTCTACATACCAGAGCAACTTGTTTTAGGAATTACTGAAGAGCCAGACTGCGTAATTGACTCAGATTGTGCAACAAACGAAGAATGTATAGGGGAGATGTGTGTGGTAAGTGTATCGCCACCTGAAGAGCCAGACTGCGTAATTGACTCAGACTGCCTTGCGGACGAAGAGTGCCTTAGTGGCGTATGTACGGTAATCACAGCCCCAGTGGAGATTATAACCACACCTGAGCCAGAGGAGAACGAGACTACGACTGAGCCAGAGGAGAACGAAACGATTATAGAGCCCACCCCAAGTCCAACCCCCATAGTCATCGGGGGAACAACGGATGATATGACCCTCGTATATCTTGGCGCAGGGGTGATTGCAGTCCTCGCGATTTTAGGAATCTTTATGTATAGGAGAAGAAAATGAGCCGAATAAAAGGGTGGAGGAAAAAAACGAAGAAATCGTGGATTAATAAAAACAGTGGAGCGATAATTAGTTATGATTATCAACCGTCTTCTAATATACATTACCATATATTGGTGAATGGAATAACGATTGATAGCAGAGATACTCTCGAAGAAGCAAAGAAAACAATATATTATTTTATGAGGAACGGATTGCAAGGAATACCTAATATTGTTAATATACTTAAAAGCGGAAAAAGAAAATGAAAAAACCAAAAGGCTGGCGTGGGGATAGTCGGGGACACTCGATTGCAGCGAAGAAAGGGTGGAATAGTCCAAAAAGACCAGAGTTATCACGAGAATATTTTGAAAAAGAAAAAGCAAGAAAAATTAGGAGAGTTAGCAAACTTATTCGAGAAGGTAAAATCATCGCCAAACTTGACACTACTGGAGATTTTAAGGCTTATTATTACGGAAAAAATTACTCTAATGCCGTTAATCAAGCTAGAAACGAAGCACGAAAAGAATATAATTATCCCTCTTCAAATCTCAGCGAGGGGATGAAAAAGGTAGGGGGAAGAGGGTATTATGCTCAATTACTCAAGAAAGAGATTTTAAGGGCTAACATACCCAACGATTTAAAAACAGCTTTAACAGAACGAATGATAAGATGACCAAAAAGAAGAATAACAAGTGGAAAGCCACGATTAAGACAATAGTTTTAGGGGTATCCTTCACCATCGCTGGCTGGGCTGCATTCGACTTTATCCGAACTTCCATGAACAATACAATGGCTAGTGTTATCGGCACTGATCCGCTTATTGCTAACGTCCTTATCTTTTCCGGCGCTATAGCTGTGATCGTAATCATAGGGCGTAAAAGCATCAGTTCGACATTGCAAAAGATATTTAATTAAAAATGACACTATACTACGAAGTAAAGGACAAGCACGGCGAGAAGGGGTATCTTCCCGCTAAAGAGTTTCAGAAGGCGAGAATGAGGTATCAAAAAGGCAAGGCAGGAACCTGGAAGCCTCCTAAAGGCAGCAGATTAGCATAATCAAGATGACAAGAGGGAATGCAGGACGTGGTGACCAGGGGGCTTGCGGAAAAACAAGAAAACCAAAAGGTTGGCGTGGTGACTCCAAAGGACATCGAAAGGCGGCGTTGAAAGGAGCTAAGAAGAGAAAAATCAAGTATAAAGGAGACCCAGTTAGGTGGATTGCGGAAAATAAAAAAGGCGCAGAACGTGGGGCTAAAGAAATAAGAAAGCGTGGAAATAAGGCAAAGATAGTTAAATCAGAATTTAAAAGTGTGACAGGCGGGTATATGTATTATGTAGATATGTACCCATATTAAAGATGACGAAACCAAAAGGTTGGCGTGGTGACTCCAAAGGACATCGAAAGGCGGCGTTGAAAGGAAAGAAAACGCGTTATGTTGTAACAATCTTCGATAAAAATAAAGGTCGTCGTGCTAGGTATACCGAACCAAGAACTAAATCAGATGCTACAAAACAAGCTAAAAAGTTAAGGCAGGAAATGAGAACAAGTATATCAGAATATCAGTTTGCAAAGGATATTCGAGTAGAAAGAAGTAACTAAAGATGAAGAACGAGAAGGCTTAGATTTCATCTAGTCTCCGTTGTTCAAGATGTTTCTTTATCCTTGCTCTCGCAATCTCGCAGTAGTCGGAATCAATCTCAAAACCGATGAACTTAAAGCCTTCATTCCTTGCGGCGATTGCCGTAGTTCCAGAGCCGATGAAGGGGTCTAAGACTGTGCCTTTCTTCGGGGTGATTAAGCGACAGAGGTATTTCATCAGGTCGATTGGTTTGACTGTGCAATGTTTGTTGGTGTTTTCTCCCTCAAGCCCTTCGTTCCTTTCGGCTTTTGACGTTTTTGCACAGTAAAAGAACCTTGCGGCTGAACCGCCATTATCTGATAATCCACAGGGCATACGCTTAAATCCCCATCCCATGTTTTGTGTATCTAATTTTTTACCATCTCCTTCGTGGGGTTTGGTTGGTGAGGTTTCAGGAAACAGCCCCACGACCTCATCAGAGCCATCGTGAATGAGGTTTGCGGGGAATCTACCAAGGTGAAATATATTTAATGATTCGTGTTGTCCGTATATTCCTAGAGCCTTACCTGTTCTAGTATCTCCAGTAACAATAGAAGTTCTACCACCAACACTTTTAATAGTTTCATTTCCAATCCTGCACCCATCCACATTTATCCCCCCTGTGCCGTATTTAAGGACATTCTCAGCCACGGTTTTCTCCCCCAACGGCTTTCTTGCCAGAGTCCATAATTCCACAGAGGGCTTAAGAGAAGTTCCCCAACCATTCCACTCTTTTGCTTCATTCGATTGTGGGTTTGGTAAAGTTTTAGTTTGTACTCCTTCACTATAACAACCGCTTGGGCTTTCTCCACTATTTCTACTATTTGGTGATATTTCTCCCTTTATATAAGTTCCTTTGCGTTTATCAATCGCTTTTCCAACATTGAGCGACTTCGGAAATCCACTGCCGTACGCCCAACAGATAATATCCCGAATTTCGAACCCCGCATCTTCGATATTTACTGCCATCCTGTGCTGAGTCCTCGTTCCACAGGCTACAAGAGCGTGTCCACCGGGCTTTAAGACTCTTAGGCACTCTTCCCATACCTCGACCTTCGGCACTTCATAATCCCACTTCTTGCCCATAAACGACCAACCGTAGGGCGGGTCAGTAACTATCGAATCAATAGAGTTGTCTTCAATCTCTTTCATACCTTCGAGGCAGTCTTTATTATAGATTTTATTCAGTTCAATCATCTAGTCTCCTAGCTCCTCTAAGCCCCTCACCATCATCTTCTGGATGCCTTCAATTCTGACGTTGATGATAATCCTTTTGAGTTCCCTGCCCGTGAGTTTATATACCTCATCATCACTCTCACGGTCAAGCATCTCCATTAACCTATCACTCAGGCTTCTCCCAGCTCTTTGAGCCAGTCGTTTTCTCCATACTTCCGAAACAGCCCCACCATTCGGTAGTACTGCTCCGGATTCCTGATCTTGTCTTTCTTTAGCTCTTCGAGCATTTGGGTTGGGTTCATTTTTTTGGGTCATCAAAGTTTTTTTATTTGTTTAAACTCTTCTAATTGGTCTAGGTCGTTCACTCTCTCCGTTTCTTTTTCTACCTTTTGGAGCAGCACGGGTGGCGCTCCGCATTCTAGCAGTTTTCTTGCGATGTTTGTCATTTTTCTCCCCTCTATTCCGCCCGAAGGCGGGGTAAACGTTATCAGAGCCCCACAATAGGCAATAGCCTGAGTATCGTAGTGTCAGCCATCACATGTAATTGTTGACCTACGTTAAATTCTTCCTCTTTCTCAGCGGTATCCTTATTTTTAGTTTTCATTTTTCAATCAAAACCCAAATCATCCATCAACTCTCTCTTCTTCTCATTAAAGGCGCTGTACGGGTCGTCATTCGGGCGAATAATCTCGTTTAGCTCTCTAAGTTGCGTTCTCTTTATGAGCTTTTCCGTGTCTGTGAAATCCATTGTTTTCGTTTAATTAAATGGGTAGGTCTTTAAAAACTAAATCTTGATTTGCTTCTCACATAGTTCGCATACTGCAAGAGAAAGCCCATAAGGTATCTTAGCCCTATCAGCAGAGTTCTTTAATCCCTGAGTTCCTGTCTTCGATCCTCGTGGGGCTTTTTCGTATTCTAAGAGGCTTCTATCACGAATTTGCATATCTTTAAACCCTTTAGGGTGTCTTCCCCAGATGTCAGTAGGTTTAAGTCTGTTCTCTCCATACTGAGCGAAATAAACTTGCACGGGAGGGTTGCCTATGATTGTTCTTAGCATTCCAGTTGGATTCTCTAAGAACCAGAACTTAGGTCTTGCCCAGTAGATAAGATGTAAAGTATGCTCGACTAGCTTTAAGGCTTCTTTAGCTTCATCACTAATCCCCCCTTTCCAGTATCGTCCTATGGAAGCTACGCTGAACTTTTCACAGGGGGGAGAGGCTAGGATAACATCACATTTTGGAAGTGAGTCTATGTCTAATATGTTCATACATATATCCGGATTGAATTTTGGCTCGATTTCATAAGTGGTAACCTCATGTCCTCTTTCTTTGAACGCTTGACTCCATCCTTCCAATCCACTAAAAAGATCTATTACTTTCATTTCTTCTCTCCCTGTACATATCCTCGTACTCATCCGCCTTTAGGCAAATCTTTTCGATTTCAATGCAAACTGCTTCCTGTTGGTTCTTGTCCCCTGAGCGCACCATCTTGCAGAGCATCGGGGCGAGTTCCTGGTATTTAGTCGAGATCATTTTTTATTTTCCCCTCCTCTAAATGCCCCTCGATTGTAATTTTAGACGGAAAGGTAACTGTTACATTTTCTTCTTTCTTAACGAAATCTATTTCCTCAGTTTTAGCAATTCTATCAAAAGCCTTAGAATCCAACTTTAAGCATAAAGAATGTTCTTTAGCCCAACCAAAAGCTTCTTTTTCTTCATAAAGAATTTTTGTTGAAATCCTAATTCCGATCCCTCCATAAAGTTTCTTATTACCAGTTTTTTTAAACTCAATCTCAGAATCAGCAATAATGCCCTCTTTAACTACAGTTATTCGTTCTCTAATCTCTCTTTGCTGTATAAATAAGGCATCGTTTGCTTTTTCAAACTCTTCTCTTTTGAAAGCTATTTTTTCCTGAACTTCTTTCTGTTCCTCTAAAATCCCTACCAATTCATTAACCTTTGTTTCCATTATTTCTTTTTCTCCTTTAAATGCTTCTTAAACTCAGCCTCAGCTTCTTGCGGACTCCATCCTCCACACTCTTCTCCACATGAGCAGATGATTTTATAAAGATACCAATCTCCTGGGAGATATTCTTTTGTCCTTGATGTTTCTTCGTGTTTCATTTCTTTTCCTCCTTTTCCTTAATCTTCCACACAACCTCGTTGATGCGGTGTCCGCTAAGTTCTCTCGCTCTCGTGAAGTAACCCATCTCTACGCCTTTCTGAAGCCATCGGTGAGCCCTGCTTTCGCCTAGTTTGAAGCGTTCCCTGATTTCAACGTTGAGGACTTCACCACCGTTCTCTTTGATGTAACGTTGTATTTTAGTAAGCTCTTTTCCCCAGTCTTTTTCGTTTGGCATCTTGATTATTGTTTAGGTTTAAATATCACTAACATTGAGTCATGTTGTCCACATTTGTTTTCGACAAACACCCCCCCCCGTATTATATCCTTTGAATTTTACCCTTCCACGAAGAAATCTTATCTCTGCGTTGGGTAGGATTACCTCATGGAATATCTTTGTGCTTGTAGATACTGGAAGGAGCATAATGCAGGATTTGCCTCTTTGAGATTCTTCAAAAGCCTTTCGTATAAAGGCTTCTTTGTCGATTCGATTGTATGGTGGGTTGATGTAATTTATCCCTTTCCAATCGGTTTTAAGACCGTCAAAATCAGCGTTTAGAGGACATGGATCAAAGAACACCCCGAACTCTTGGCGTATCTCATCGAGAAGCCATTGGGGGGTTTCCCAGTCATCGTGAATCTGCTTCCTGTGTTTCATCTTATTATTCCTTCTTTTTAGTAGAAGAAGAATTCTTCTTCTGTTATCTTTAGAAGGTACTCCTATATAAACCCCACAGTGTTACTATACTTACTATATAGGCTCAGGATCGAGCGGAACTCTCTGGTTGCCTCTATTTTCCAGTAATCGGGGGTAATTGACGGGGGGTATTTAAAGGGTGCTTGTTTGCCTGTTTTCTGTCAAAAGTGGACAGATAGGATATGCCCTGAAAACCCCACCAATTTGGGTTAGATGTAATTGACACTTTTCTGTCATTTATATAAGGCAACCTTCTAAAGTAATCACAATGTCTGGCTGGGCTTGGTTTGGTAAGGCAAGGCGATGTTTGGCTTGGTAGGGCTTGGCAAGGCAGGGATTCACTTTCACTCACACTTATAAGGTCTGGCAAGGCATGGCGATGTGGGGCGAGGTGCGGTATGGTTTGGCAAGGCATGGCATGGCAAGGATTTCACGCTCATTAAAACATGAGAAGGACTCAAATGGAAAAAACGTATAAGGTAAGGATTGAGGGCAACACCCCTCTTTTACAGCACCGATTCAATGGTGGAGATGGAGAGCAAACGACAAAGAAGAAGGCTTCGACTATGAAAGAGAACGATGTTGAAGAAACGATTTATCGACTTCCAGACGGAACGATATATCAGCCGGGAGATTGCATTAAGCAGTCTATGATAGAGGCAGGAAAGGCATTCAAGAAGGGCAAGAGTAATCTGTCTAAGCCCTCCGGAAGCTTTTTAATGGTTCTCCCTGATGCGATACCACATATCAATCAGGAATGGGTCAAGGATAGGCGAGCAGTTGTCATACCTTCGACAAAAGGGCGTGTCATGCGGAATAGGGCTAAGTTCGAGGATTGGACACTAGATTTTGAAATCAAGTGCCTAGATGATGATGAACTCGACAAGACCACGATCCAAAATCTCTTAGAACACTCTGGAAAGTATGTGGGAATCGGAGATTATCGTCCACAAAAGAAAGGAATGTTCGGAACATTCTCAGTAACAAACTTCGAGGAAGCTTAGGGCTTCCTCTTCACTCTCATTTAAGGTGTGGCGGGGAAAGGTTGGGTATGGCGGGGAAAGGTCAGGCAGGGCATGGTATGGCAAGGATTCACATTCACTCTCATTTGAGGCGGGGAGAGGCACGGCATGGCGTGGCGTGGTGGGGCGCGGTAAGGCAAGGTTTGGCAAGGCATGGGAGTCCTTTTTACAAGGACAAGATTTAAAGAATAAAAAAAGGAAATAGATGACATCAATAATTATCGGTGAAAAAACTGAGCTTGATATAGAGAAGCTGATTGCCACTCGTTTTCTTATCACCGCCAACTCTGGAGGTGGAAAGTCATGGGCAATTAGGAGGCTTCTTGAGGAGTCTTATGGCTTACTACAGCAGATTGTCATAGACCTAGAAGGTGAGTTTTCAACTCTAAGAGAAAAATATGACTACCTTTTAGTTGGTAAAGGGGGGGAGATTCCATCAAGCATAAAAACAGCGGAGCTTCTAGCAAAGAAAATATTAGAACTCAATGTAAGCACTATTATAGATCTGTCTGAACTCAAGCACCATGAACGTCTTATCTTCATCAGGCGATTTTTGGACAGCTTAGTGAACTCACCACAGAAGCTTTGGCACCCAACGCTTGTGATAGTAGATGAAGCTCACCAATTCTGTCCAGAGAAAGCTAAGTCTGAATCAACTAGCGCAGTCATAGACTTAATGACTCGTGGAAGAAAGAGGGGATTTTGTGGGATTCTCGCCACTCAAAGAATCTCAAAGCTACATAAGGACGCAATAGCCGAAGCGAATAATTACATGGTTGGGAGAACTGGATTAGATATTGATATGAAAAGATCGAGCGAGATTTTAGGATTTACAACAAAAGAGGATATGAGGAGCCTTCGAGATTTGAAGGCAGGAGACTTCTATATATTCGGTCCGGCATTTAACCATGATGGGGTGCAACGCACTAAGGTCGGAAAAGTCGCAACAACACACCCTGACAGAACTAGGGGAGTTGAGATAAAAGAGGCTTCATCTACTCCCGAAAGCATCAAGAAACTCCTGAAGGGGATGGCAGATCTAGATAAAGAGGCAGAGGAAGAGATGAGAAGCCTTGGAGATTATAAGAAAGAGATTTTTAACCTTAAAAGGCAATTACGGAATCAGGAAAAAAGCTTATCTACTGTATCTGCTAGCGATATTGAAGCAATACAGAGAAAAGCGATAGAAAAAGCTCAAAAGCATTATATATCAGAGAATCAAGATTTAAGGGAGCGTATCGAGGCAATCGCAGGAGCTATTATGCCAATTCCTTCATTGTGTAATCTTATCGGGCTCAAAAAAAGCGTGGATAATAAGGCATTGACACAAATGAAGGCTAATGGGGCATCTTATTCCACCATTGCGAAAGAAGCGGAAATTAGTCGCTCTTTAGTATACCAAAAACTCAATAATCCTACTAATCTAAGTGATGATTATAGTTTAAATCTTTGCGAAAGAAAGATATATGCGTTACTAGCACAATATCCCGAAAAAGCATTCTCAAAGCCACAATTAGGCGTTTTTACAGGGTATTCTAATAAGTCTGGAGGATTCAACAATGCCCTTTCACATTTAAGAAGCCTTAATCTTATGCAGGGTAGTGGTACTCAGATTAAGATTGCTGACTACAAGCCAGAGCTTGTAAAAGATTTTGACTTTTCAAAGAAGGCTATAATATCAAAACTCAATAAATGTGAGCGTGAGATTTATGATGTTTTGCTTTTGAGTCCCTTAGAGGAATTATCAAAAGAGGAATTAGCAATAAGGACACCTACTATGTACTCCTATTCTTCTGGAGGATTCAATAATGCCATTTCTCGTCTGAGGACACTTGGAATTTTATTGAGATCTAATGGAATATTAAAATTAAATCCTGAAATTTTGGAGATATAAAAATGGAGCAAATATCAAAGGTTAAGTTTTCAAAAGCACGAGCCTACGAAAAAGCTAACATAAAGATTTTTGAGCAGTTCTTGGACAACCGGACTATCATAAAGGACGGGAAGAAAGTGCCGAACAGGGTAGAATGCGGAGCTGCTATCTTCTATGTCTGTTGTAAGCTGGAGATAGAGTTCGACAACGAGTTCAAATTTAATCAGATTTTAGAATATCCTGATATACTTGAGGGTAACTACAAGGAACGCACCCTACGCAGAACGCTTCTCGATCTTGAACGGCTTGGGCTCATCTCTAAACTAGCAAGTGGAAACAAAAACCAAAAGTTCTACAAACTTACTGTGAGTACCTTTGCTTCGGCATTGGTGAAACAGTCAAAGAACATACGGGCAATGTATAAGAAGATTCATACTGAATTGAAAAATGACAAGAAGTGAGAGAGGCACGAGCAAGTATCAAGATGAAGGATGTCCTTTTTATTTGCTATACTTTATCAGAAGATGACTAAAGAAGATCTTAGGTTCTGGATTTGGATGGGGATTATACTAGCAACGGTTATAATTACCATAGCAACGATAACATATATCGTATTTATTGGATACCCAGAAGCAAACGGAAATCTCAAAACTGAGTGCATAGAGGTATGTGCTGAAAAGAATCTTGAATACTCAAGTTCTTCGATCGGCTCGCATAACTCATGCACCTGTAAGAATACCTCTATGTCTGGATGGATTGAGGAATCACCCTATAAAAAATTTGTTAATTACGACATTAAACGATGACATCAAAAACACCACTAAAAATAGGGTGGTTATGTAAGAAACACGGAAAAGAGTGTAAAAGCTATGTTCATGGAATAATTAAGGAGTGGGAAGCAAAAGGATACACACAAAAGACTCTCCCAAAATTAGAAAAAGAATGGTTAAATCTTATATTTTGGAGCGAAAAAAACAACAAAGTTTGAGGAAATCTTCCTAAATAAATACTAAAATGACTGAAATAAACCTTGGGACTAATTGTGAAATAAACCTTGAGAAGCTAATAGGAACAAGGCTTTTGATTACTGCTAATTCTGGTGGTGGGAAATCTTGGGCTATCCGAAAGCTCCTTGAGGAGTCTCACGGCAAGCTACAGCAGATTATCTTTGACCTAGAAGGGGAATTCTCCACCCTTAAAGAGAAATACGATTATACGCTATTTGGCAATAGTTCAGGGCTTCCACTTACCGAAGAGATGTCCCACACACTTCCACAAAAACTACTACAATTAAATATCAACACAATCCTAGACCTATCTGAATTGAAGCATCATGAGAGGCTTTCATTTGTAAAGAATTTTTTAGACAACCTTATTGACTCCCCGCAGAACTTATGGCATCCTGTCCTTGTTATAGTTGATGAGGCTCATCAATTTTGCCCAGAAAAGAGAAAATCTGAATCGGCAAACTCTGTCATAGACCTTATGACTCGTGGAAGGAAAAGAGGATTTTGTGGGGTTTTAGCGACTCAAAGAATCTCAAAGCTACATAAAGATGCTGTAGCGGAGGCTAATAATTACATGATTGGAAGGATTAGTCTTGATATTGACCTCAAAAGAGCAATGCAGATTTTAGGATTTACTAGACAAAAGGATTTGAAATATTTGAGAGCATTGGATGTTGGAGGGTTTTATGGATTTGGATCAGCATTCAAAAGTCCAGAGGTTCAATATATGGCTGTAGGTGATGTTAATACGACTCATAAAGACCTGACTAATGATATTAACATAAAAGCATCCTCTAAAGCTCCTGAGAACATTGAAGAGTTACTTGAGCCAAAGAAATTTAAACGAAAAGACCCCATGAAGAAACTTAGGAGCTCTATTGTTAAGCTATTAAAAGAAACCCCTATGCTTAACTATGAGGAAATAAGGTCAAAGCTACATGAAGAGGAAGTTAACCTTAGTCAGGCACTTTCAGATTTAATCTGGGACACGAGTATTAATGTTTACTCTAAAAAGAAAGGTGTAGGAAGACGTACAATTCTTTATTACATTGAGGATGAAGAAAATCATGAATAAAAGTAGCGTTGGATTAAATGATGAAAAAAGAAAAGTTTGAAGAGACTGGATCATATAACTCTATAAAGATTCAAAACTTGATGAAAGAAACCCTTTACAAGGCATTACGGGAAACCGCACATATAGAAGAGACAAAAGCTAGAGAAATATCAGAACAATATAAACGGTTCTCAGTAGTTGCCTCATTGGCTAGACGAGGTGAACGGTTTGGGATTACAGATAAAATCTCAAAAGAAGCAATACGCAAGTTAGGTCTTTACTAATAATGACCATCATACGCTCATGCGGATTTTGTGGAAAGAACAAAAATGCTGGAGAGATGATGTACTGCAAGATTGCGGGGAGAAAAGCCTATTACTGCTCTCTTTCATGCTTCGAGGATGCTAAACGGATCAGAAGTGATAAAAGTCCTGCTGAGATATTGTGGAAACCTAAAAGTGGAAAATGAAAGACTCAAAGGACTCTCTTTATTTTCGGGAGTGGCTGGCTTAGAATTAGGGCTTACTGAGTGGGTCAAGACAGAACAATATGTCGAGATAGACAAATATGCACAAGCAGTATTAAGGAGTCGTATGGAAGCAGGAGACATAGACACAGCCCATATTCACGATGACATCAAAACCTTCAAAGCAGAGAAAGGAAAATTCGACATCATCACAGGTGGTTTTCCCTGCGTTGACATCTCCAATGCTGGGAAGAGAGAAGGAATCCATGCAGAAAGGAGCGGACTCTGGTTTGAGATGCAAAGACTTGTTAGTGAACTACGACCCAGATACCTCTTCGTGGAGAACGTGTCAGCAATCCTTGGACGGGGACTTGACGAAGTTCTCGGCTCACTTTCCGAAATCGGGTATGATGCAGTTTGGACGACTCTACGAGCTTCAGATGTCGGTGCGCCACACCGAAGAGAGAGGTGGTTCATGTTGGCCTACCCCGACTACCTCAGATGCGGCACAGGGAGCAATAATCAACGAGAACACCAAATTTATCAAGAAGGGCAATCGAATACGAAAGTTAAGCAACAATGGAAAGGATTTCGGTCTGAGTTTGGCGAGAGCGATTCAATTATACCCAACACCCACAGCGAGGGATTGGAAAGGCTCAACAGCAAAGAGGCGGGAACAGGGCAACCCAAAACGAGCGTTAGACTGCGAGGTAGAGATGTATGGAGACAAGACCCCGCAGACCTCGACCCTTCGTCTCTCACCGACTTGGGTAGAATGGCTTATGGGACTTCCTCCCCGTTGGACGGTTCTAAGTGGGGATATACGCCGAGAGTTTATCGCAACAGCAAAAACTCGTTCAGGATCAAAAGACTCAAATGTTTAGGAAACGCCGTAGTACCACAACAAGCGAGGGAAGCGTTCATCAGGCTCATGCAAATCAAAGAAGAATTAAAAAAATGACAAACGCCTACATAGTGAATCTAAGGAATTTATCAATAGTCGCAGATAGTGAGGAGGAAGCAAAAGAAAAAATGCTTGAAAATATAAAAGAAGCAATACGCAAGTTAGGTCTTTACTAATAATGACCATCATACGCTCATGCGGATTTTGCGGAAAGAACACGAATGCTGGAGATATGTTCTACGCTAAGATTGCGGGGAGAAAAGCCTATTACTGCTCTCTTTCATGCTTCGAGGATGCTAAACGGATCAGAAGTGATAAAAGTCCTGCTGAGATATTGTGGAAACCTAAAAGTGGAAAATGAAAACAATTTTATCTTATAGTGGGGGGAAAGACAGTACAGCTCTTTTAATTAGATTACATGAACTTAATCAAGCTCCCGATGAAGTCCACTTTGCAGATACAGGACTAGAGTTTCCAGAGATATATGAATACCTTAATAAGATTGAGGAATATACAGGTCAGACTATAAAGAGGATTAAACCTAAAAAATCCTGGGATGAATTATTTTATACTAAAATAACCAGGGGAGACTATGAAGGGGAGATAAGAGGTTTTCCGTATGTGATAACTCCTTGTTGGGCACAAAGAGACTTAAAAGTCCGACCTATGGAGAAAATACAAAAGAAAAACGCTATTATCCTCTTAGGTATAACCTTCGATGAACAACACAGAATACAAAAACAAGAAAACCTAAGATACCCTCTAATCGAATGGGGATGGACTGAGAAAAAATGCAAACAGTATCTGCGGGAGAAAAATCTTTTAAATCCTATTTATGCTAAATTTAAAAGAACTGGGTGTTGGTTATGCCCAAAACAACCGAAAAGAAATTTATATACACTCGAAAGAGAATACCCTGACTTATGGGAACGATTAAAAAAGTACGAAGAAGATTGTCCTCACGGCTTTAAACCAAATATGAGTTTAAAAGATTATGAAAATCAACAGAAATTAAAAAAATGACAAACGCCTACATAGTGAATCTAAGGAATTTATCAATAGTCGCAGATAGTGAGGAGGAAGCAAAAGAAAAAATGCTTGAAAATATAAAAGAAGCAATAGAGGATTCAGACGAAGAAAGTCTTTATGAATTTATGGAAGTAAATAAAATTACTCTATGAGAGAAATCGACGATGAAAGACTCTAAATTCTTTATTCGGCGTGAGTCATGCCCTGTATGTGGCTCGAATGAGAAGGAACTTTTGTTCAAAAGCAGCTATGACTCCCCTATGCTAAAACAATACATAAAGGCAATGTATGAGCTCCCCGACGAGTTCCTAAAAAACGAGGAATACGAAATCGATGCGTGTAAAGAATGTGGGCTGATCTGGCAACCTAACGTGCTTAATGACAAAGGTGCTGAGATACTATATACCACGTATAAAAAGTCTGATGATATGGGGGAAGCACGGTCTACAGATGCTAACAAAAAAATCTATATGAAACAGATAGCAGACGCATTGAAGGCTGCATATAAGAAGCCCAGTAAGGCAAAGGTGCTTGATTATGGGATGGGGTGGGGGTATTGGTGTGCTGCTGGAAAAGAGATGGGCTGTGATTCATACGGCTTTGAGATCTCTGAAACATACAGGGATTTTGCAAAAAAGAATGGGATAAATGTTCTTGAAAGGAGCGATATAGCAGAAAACGCCCCCTTTGACGTGATAAATCTTGAGCAGGTCTTAGAACACGTCCCAAACCCACGGGAGATAATAGAATTTTTATCGTCCAATCTTTCATATCATGGCGTTTTGATAATTGGTGTACCCAATGGGGGGCGAATAAGAAAGGATTTAAGGAACCCTGAATACACTATGAGCAAGGATTCTGTATGGGCATTACAACACATAAACACTTTCAATAATGCAACGCTGGCGTACCTTACTGAATCTGTTGGTCTAGTACAGGCAAAGTTGCCCTTCCGTAGATATTTAAAGAATTATGCACGGGGGGTACTTATGAATTTACGCTCTAATAATTTGAGTATCAGGGTCTACCTGACAAAGGAGAAATAGAAACCCTAAACCCACGCCTTCACAATCTCCCACCCCAGACTCCCCGCAAGAGCAATCAACAAGCACCGAGGCAAGCGCCCAAGGTAAACCGCCAAGAGAAAGCGCTTGACAGGATAATCGACACTTCCTGCTAAGAATCCTGCGAAGTCCATAGGCAAGGGGGTGAATGAGAACAGCCAAAGAGTAAGAAAACCCCTCTTCTCGAACCAGAGAGTCATTCGGTCATATCTCTTACCCTTCCAGCGATCACCAAGCCTCTCAGCACCCTTACCTAAGTAGAATGTTGTCAGTTCTCCGAGGGTTGTCGCCACCGAAGCCACAAGCCCGACAAGAACCCAGTTGTCAAGACCACCGGCAAGGAAGAGTCCGATTTCCCCAATGCCAAGAGGGAGCGGTGTGGCACTGCTGATAAGCATTCCAACAAAGAAAATCAACCAATCCATAGATAGATCCCATAAAGCACCCAAAATCCGACGTTAAGCCCAATGAAGAAATAGAGGGAATATTTTATCGAAAATTTGTATCCTCTTTTTTGTCCTTGCCACGGTGTTGAAGCTCTGCTAAGATTCTGAATGGATGAATTGCCCTCAGAAAACCGCATTGATGTGAAAATAGAGATCATCAAGACGATGATTTCCAGGACTCCAACCCCAATTAAAGTAAGGAAAAAGCTTTTATCGAGGACAACAATAATCTCCAAGCCCAAAACCAACAAAACCCCGACTTTACTCACTCCGCTGATGAGAATATACGAGATTATGACGAAAATAAACAAGATTGCTCCCAAAACTATGAGATTTATCGGATTCTGGAAAAAATCAAGGCTTGGCTGAAAACTCAGCCCACCAAGTAACGACTCAGAGACTATCTCAACCTCTTGCGACTGATTCATCGTCGTGGTATTTTCTTCGATTATATACTCTTTCACAGGCTCTGAGAGGGTAGCATTCAGAAAATCATTGCGGAAGTCATCCAAAAGCTCTAAAAGCTCGGTTTTCTGGTATTTTAGCCCACAATTATCAAAACCCCAGTTCCAGGACTCCCAATATTCATGGGCGAAGTCATGGAAATTCTCAGGACAAGAACAATCGGGTTCATAGAAATCGAGGTAGTGGTAGGAAGCACGGATCATGGAATCGCACAGGGTTTCATTGGTGTAATTCTTGCTGTAGGCATCGGCAAAAAGAAAGTTCTTCGTTACGGCAACCTCATCTATGAGAACCGTTGAAGCATTGCTTGAGTTGCAGAGATAGCCTGAGAAGTCCTGAAAGTTATTCAAAGACCAAGCAGAAATAGAGGGGACAAAAAGGACGAGGAGTAAAATGAGAAAAACCCCTCGCCCAATTATCTTAAAATCCATCATTTGAAGTTGTCGTGGATTATCACGCCTTGCTTGCTGATTACAAGCCTGAACTCCTTTCCGCAGGAACACCGAAGAGTTCCCTTGACCTTCTTTGGTTCTTCACAATGCGGACAGCGAACTGTTATTACTCTATAATCTTCCATAACGGTGAGATGGGTAGCAGCTCATATTTTATCTTAAGAGACAAAAAGTGAACTAATCCCCGCTACCCGCATTATTAGCACAAGGAAGTTTAAAAATAAGAGAAAGGCAAGAGGGGCGAAATCAGGATTGAGGTTAACTTCGCCCCTATGAGGCTTTGCTCCTTTTTGTCGGTGTTTGCTCCTTTTTAGGGGAGTTTAATGGTTTATGAGCAGATAGGGAGTTTATGAGCAAAAGGATATTATAACCACCTCTCTATCTCTCTTTCAAACACTTCATCAATTTGTTTCCTGAGCTTAATAATATTATCTCTATGTTTTAAGGCCTCTTTATAGTGTTCAGAAGATTTTTTGATTATTTCTTCCCGTATTTCGCCCTTTGGAAATGGGAATAGAACATATTTCTCAAAATTATTTGGGGAGATTTCTGGTTGAGAACACCCAGATTGCAAATAAAAGAACTGTTTTTGCATAATTTCACTCTTTAACATAACCAACAGTAAAATAGCCTCCTTCTCATCTTTAGGTCTTATCTGTATATTTCCAGTCGTAAATAATTGTCCCTCATAATCGAAAGAAACCTTAATAATACCTTGCGTTGAACCAATAGGTCGGGGAATTAGAATATCATTTTCTTTAGCTCTCCGTTTAGCTCTTGAAGGCAAGTTAATCAGAATATCATTCTCATTTCCCAATATCCACCCCAAATCTTTCTCAGTGTTTCCAATATCCACATACCTAAAAACATGAGTTTTATTTTCATCCCTTTCTGTTTTACTCATAATAGGGACAATATTTAATTTCTTGACATTGACAATCTCAAACTTACTTTTATCAAGATTGTTAATTGTCTCATAAATTTTTTCCAACTGCTTAGAATTAAAATAACAATCAATTCTATCGACTATCTTTTCTTTTGGAGTAATCCAGGTATTATCAATATCGCTTAAATCTAAATTAGTATATTCATCAAGGATAGTATTTAATTTATATATTGATCTTTGATAGAGTTTTTGTTCTGCACTAACTTCTACATTCAATTCATCAATCTTATCTAAAATCTCTTTTTGTTTATCCTCTGTTGGTAATATAACATAAACTGAACCAATTTCATCAAGTGATAATCCGCTTTGTCCTGCTCTATAGCCCCCCAATCTCATAAATTGTTGTAAGACAAAATAACTATTAATGTATAAATGTATAAATTCTGGAATTATTTTTATGTCTTCATATTTGTCCCTCAATCTTATAATTGCCAATGCTTGATTTAAATTTGCTTCATAATTCTCCTTAAATAAAGCAATTCTTCCTAAAGTTCCTGTTATAGCAATCACTAAATCACCTTTTTTAACGTGGGATACTTTCCAACTTTGATGTAATTCATTAGAGACCCATTTGTCCCTGTTTGTGTTTATTATTTTCCCCCCTTCGTCTATATTTGAAATTTGCAATAATTTAACTGCATTTGGATAATCTTCGGGAACATAATCGGTAGTTTTTAACTCCCATTTACCAGCACCATAAGTTATTCTTTTTAATAACTTATTGAGCAATATCCCCCTATTTTTTAATTTAAAAATCAATTTTAAAACATCAGGGTCATGGCTATGACAACTAAGTTTATCTAAATTTTCTGTTTTTTTAAGGATAAATGTCTTAGGAGCCATTTTCCCATTTTTTAAATTCCTCTAAGATTGTGGTTTTCAGTTTCTTATTTATTATTTCACCAGACTCATTCATTATCCTAAACAGATCGCATTTTTCAGGTTCTGACTTGCCACTATCACTATGTCCAACATTTTCAGAAATTGCCATAAATATCGGAGGTTGCTCCTCATCTTCTGATGTCTTTTTCCTTAAATAAAGTATAGATGTTTTAGTTCCTGTGTCGGCATTTGTAAACGTGTTTCTTGGTAAGGATATAACGGCCTTAACTATAAATTTTTTCAAGATATATTTTCTGAAATATTTTTCCTGATCTGCATTTAATACGCTCTCGTCTATAACTGTTAATAATTTTCCACCACCCCCCAATAAGTCACAATATCTTTCGATAAACATGACATTTGATTTTAATGATGAAACTCTTTCATTTTTTTCTTTATCTAATTCCTTGTAGCTAATATCATAATCTTGTAAAATCTCTTTCTCATCCTTTTTGTTCCATTCGTATCTAGTTGAAAAGGGGGGGTTAGTGAGTATTACATCAAACTTTAATTTTTTATCAAGAATTTTCTCTTTCAATTCTTCAATTTCCCCCTTTCTCTCATCTGAAAGGCTTTTATCATATTTGAAATTTTTGTCTAAGGTATCTAAACAATAAACATTACTTGAGCCATCACCATGAAACCATAAATTCATTCGTGTAACTCTTGAATTTTTTAGGCTTTTTTCAGCCCCATATATGTGTCTGAAGTATACCCCCCCTTTCATTTTTTCCTTTTCTATATTAGTTAAGTTTTGGATGTTGTCTATCTTTTTCACCATATCCGCAATTACATCAATTAAAAAGCCTCCTGATCCACTACAACCATCAAAAACCGTATCAATCTCATTCTTATTAACCTTTAAATCAACTAACTTAACTATAAATTTAACTATGCTACGTGGTGTAAAAAACTGTCCCAAATCCTTTCCACGTACCGTTGCTGATAAAAATGTTTCAAACATCCGACCATTTAAATCTTCATCAATATTGTAGAAGTCTATATGTTGCAAAAGTTTAACTACTTCCTTTATTGTAGCAGATTGTAAGTTTATGTTTTCATTATCTTCAAATATCCTTTTTTTACCATGCTCTTCTCGTTCCTTTTTTAAGAAGGGTAGTAATTCCTCTTTAAATAAAATTGAATTTACTGGATTGACTGCACCTTGCTTGTTTATCCATTGTTCAGAAAACTTAAATTCTTCAGTTGGGGGCATTTTACCCTTATTAATATACTCTGTATGCAGGTGCTTGTCTTGTTTTAGTTTTATGAAAAATAATTTGCAAAACTCATAAAATGCGTCAGTAGGGTTTATTGTTTCTTTTTTCCAAATTAGATTATGGCATGCCCTGAATATTCCATCTATTTCCTGAGTAGTTACCTTCTCAAATTTAAAGTCAGGTAAAATATTATCCCCCATTATATTATCATAAGATAGAAGATTCAACAACTCATTATATTTTAAAGATTTGACTGAAAAATCCTCAAAACTTAAAGAAATAATAGCTGTATCTTCATCCCATTTGAAGATTTTAGTTATTAGACCATTTGAGATAAGAAAATATTTTACGGGATTTTCATTCTTATAAGCGCTATTCAAAAGAAGGGAATAATTTGCAGCTTGATATATAAACTCATCAACATCTTCGTTAGTTGCTTTGGCCTCAATAACTATTTTTGGCTTTTTATTCTTGTATAAAACATAATCAGGTTTATAGTTCTCCTTTCTCCTTCCCCGACTTATAACTAATTGTTTGATCGATTGTTTTGTTTTAATGTCACTATCTTTGAATTTAAGATTTCCAATTAGTCTATCTAAAAATAATTTTTCAACACTATCTTCATTACCCAAGTGCTCTTTCTCACAAAACATATTTTTCATTTTTTCAATAATACAATCTCGCTCTTGTCTTTCACAACTTCCGCCTTACCCTTCTCCTTCAATACATTTATTATTCGCCTAACAGCCTGATTATTCAGACCAGTTTCTTCTTGTATCTGCTTAAGTGTCGCTATTCCTTCACACTCTTCGAGAAGGTTATGTTTCTGGCTTTTCATTACCTGTATCGCTCTTGCAGTCCGCTCTTTGAACTGATCTGTATCCCTCCTCGACATGTTAGGTTAAGGGTAACCGTATTCTTTCATGTTAGCATCTTAATCTTTAACATTGGGACTAATTTAGAGAGAAAACACGCATCACATACGTGATAAAAACTGCGGTCTATCATGTGTTTTTTTTGGTCTGTCGCTACCGTTACTCTAATAGAACGGGTAGTAATCTCTTTTTCACACAAATCACAGAATGTTTTTGTAGTCATTTTTGTTTATCCTCAATTTTCTTAATTAATTCTTTTGCTTCTTTTAGTTGAAGTTCCTCTAGTTCTTCGGGATAATATGAGCAATCAATATGACGTTTTTCAGTTTGCCAACACGCAGTTACATTTTCTATGCCATCTTCATCGAAATACGAAACTACCTCTTCGCAACTGAAGTGAGGTTTTCTTATATCTACGACTTTACCACAACTTGAACACATATATTCTTCGCTTCTGTTTATTGCCATTTTGAAAAGTTTAAAAATTACTTAGGATTATCGGCTTTGTCTTTTGAAAGTATCTCCTTTACATGTTCGAGAGATTCTTCAATCGTTGCTTTTTCTATTCTTTTCGCATGATCATTATCTACGGTAATTACATATTTATCCCCAAATCGTTCTATGTGCATACCTAGATACCTTACTACATCCATATCGTCCCCCCTACCTATAATTGTATATCCTGTAAGGGCGTATTTTTTTGGGACAGCCATCCTCATAAGCTTCTTGAGGCGTTTCTGAAATTCATCGTAGCATTCCCTATCACAAAAACCTTTAGGATAGCCTAAATAGCCCCCACAGCCAAGACAATAATTTGCACTGTTTTTGATTTTCTTTTTCTCAGAAGCAGGTATGCCTTCTACAAAAGATTCCGTGAACTCCCTAAAAGAGATACCAGGACCTTTAAGTTTCCTGAACTCGTCTTTTTTCGTCATTGTTATTTTGAATCTATGATAAGGAGGCGAGAGGTTTCGCCAGAACTATCTACTCGTAATATTTTGCCCCTAAGCTCTTCTCTGAAGACTCCACCAGTGTGTAATATACTCTTCTCTCTCATTGTAACTTAATATAAGTGTGAGTAGGGGATTCGAGTCGCTTTAAGCCCTCAATAAGCTCTTATAGCCACATAAAAGCGTATTTACCCCATTCACACCCATGATTTAATCAAAAGTGTCTATATGTCATTTTTAAATAGAGACTACTCTTCATACTCCTCGATCCCCACCACACTAAAGCAATGGGGCATCTTTCGAACTCGTTTCTGAAGAGGTTTATGTCTCTGTAATGTTAGCACCTTTACTCTATAAAAATCAGGGGAGCTTTCGCCCCCCAGAAAACAACAACCGGGGTTCACATGCCGGAATATCTAGCCAGTTCGGTAGATAAGAGAACTCCGATTGTAGATACTAGGAATAATGCAAAGACCAGCCAGCCTTGCATCTTTCCTCTGACGTGCTTTGCTTTTTTTGGAAAAAGCAACCAGTAAGTAAGAAGGATAGTAATTCCAGAGGTAAAAGCGTAGATATATATTGCATAATCAAGCATTCCTGAAATCAGGTAAAAGAGAACAAGAAGGATCCCACTCCCAATAAAAGAATACGCAAAAAAGCTCTTTTTCTTGTTGGGTGCGTTCTTGATGAAATTGAACGAGGCAGGGATTATCATAAGTATAAGCTGCAACAGTAGGATTCCGAGATAGCTGATTATATTATCCACTTTTCAATAATGAATTTAATGCAGCTATTGATAATCTAGCTTCTATTCCATCAAAGTTTCCAGTCTGATGAACATAGACTTCTCCATCTTCTCTTTTCCATATCTCACATAGTTTTATGCCTTCGGTTACTTTCATATAATATCAACTCCTAACCCATGTAGGGCTGAAAAAACATCCTTATTTTCTCTATGTTCTTTTTTATGCTTACGGCTATTTTCCCTACAAATAGTGCAATTATGTAACTTACATGAAAACCAGCTTTTTTTATGAAGTCGATGTGGTTGTTTGATTTCTTCTAACGACTGTATATCATACTCCACTTTCACCAATTGCCGTAATCTTCTTCTAATCCACTTCTCTTGATTTTCCATCCTGACTTTTTTATCCATCATTCTGAATAAGCCTCACAGAATTGCCTATCCTCTATATTTGAGATGTAACACAGCCCTTCGGTATCCGAATCAGCAATCTTATGATACCCGAAGTAAGTCTTTGTTAAAGAGATGTCCATAGTCGGATCGCTCATTATCCAACGTCCTTCTCCTACATATACCTCAGACCATGAATGTCCTAGAACTTCTCCTTGAAGCTTTTGGAAGGCATTGGTTATTTGGTATTCTGTCGCATACCTCTCATTCCCTGCCAGACACCCCGCAACCTGTCTTGTTGGTATCCTGACTCTTCCTACTCCCGAAACATCAAAGCCTCTCCGTAAGGCTGAGATGAAGACTACTGAGTAATCTACGCAATTACCATAGCCTCGTGAAAGGATTATATCGGGGGTTTCTCCACATTGAGCGTTCCCAGCAACCCCCCCAAACTCATAGCCCATAACCTTGTTTATCTCTCTTGTGAGCGTTTTGACTGCTTGGAAGGGTGTCTCTGGGTTTGTGGCTTCTACTCTACGGACTAAATCATCAATATAAGGCGAATCGGTGACAAAAACGTCCTCAGCCTCGATATAAGTTAGAAGTGTGGGATCCTCAGAGGCAACCTTCATTAATCTCCAATCGCTCACGATTCCACAATCCACCCAGCAGTTATCCGCAGTCTCGTTTGAGGTGCAAACATAATCGCCACAGGTATCAGGAGAGAGATAAACCGTGTCATCATAGCAGAACTCATCACCCTGAAGCTCAACCTTGTCGATAATCCATCCATCGTCTGTGTATGTCTTATTAACATAGCCGAAGTAAGAGTCGCAAGTCACCTCATTGAATCCTTCGCTGACATTGGATTCTACCCAGACTCCCTGAACACACTCTAAAGTAGGGGGTTTCTCCCAAGTTCCGTTTTCATCCGTAGCGAAACTGAGCGGATAACAGTCATTTGTCGGGGTTAGTTCATGTCCTGTGATGTCACGAAGGAAGCCCCCAATGATACCTTCACCAAAGAGGAACGAGAAACCAAGTGCGAGAATTACTATGAATCCTACGAGTATTATCCAACCTTTCATCTTTTTGTTAAAATAAAGAAGACCTGCCCCCTGGCGACAGGGGGGTTAGGGTCTTAAATTAAGCCTTTGTGCCTTTTGTGAACAAGGCAATCGTCAAACCAACTAGGACTATCAAGGAAATCAAAGTTCCTATAGAATCCAACAATGGCTGAACTATTGGTATTGTTGCACCGAGTATCAAAGATAGCCCTGATGCGATACCAATTCCACCTACCGAAAACATCAGATATTCAGCAATATCAACATTTTTACCTCTCTCCTTAAAAGCATCAAGAAGGATTATTATGGAGGCGGTAACTATTACAATGCCTAACATCTGGAATGCAGACGGTGCGGTAGTAATTCCTAAAACTGCCAGGGTTGAAAGTCCTAAAAGCAACATAATTGCTAGTGTTGCAGTTTTAAGAGCAATCGCTGGTGTCTTCATCTTAGGTCCCGTACCGATTATTCGTCTCATCTTTTTCACCTCCTCTTTAATTTTTAAGTGAGCTTGATCTGTTTCTTTAAGAGTACAAAAACTTTGGTTTAGTTGACCACAAAATCCCTATTACTATGAGCGAAACTACTACCATCGTCACTATCCCCGCAGGATTTGCCTGTATGCTTAGACTTCCATCGCCCATTGTCACAGCATTAACTAAGAAGAGGTGTGTAACACTCGAATCGCTACTAATCCCAATTCCCCCTCCAGCAAATACTTGAAGTATTACAAGAGAGACAATAAAGGTTATACCTAACCCGCCTAAGATAAGCCTTTTTGTATCTATTGTTTTTTTAGTCATTTTTAATTTTTAAGTGAGCTTGATTACCTTCTCTTAAACCTTATTCGTGTCCCTTCAGCAGTACTGACTCTTTGAGGAATCGGAAGAAGCCCCTGTATCATTCCAACTATAATCGCAGCTATCAATGCAAACCAAAACAAGGCTGCTGTGATTATGTACATAGATACAAAGATTACTGCAATGATTCCGAGTAATAAAATCTTGTTATCTCCTATACTACTAATATTCTTTAGGTATCTAAATGATAACAGAGATACTAATCCAGCTATTAAGAGCGATCCTAGCCATTTCACAGTCTCAAAAGCGTTCCCTATTTGACAGAATGGGTCTGTCATACCAAGAAGAGAGCCACATTGTGTTACCTTTGGAGTAAATACATCAAAAGGATTTCCGATACTCAGAGCTAATGAATCAACGATTAGATAAGTTATCACAGCAACTATTGCGGCTACTATCATTGCTATAACTGCTTTGTCCTTTCTCTTTATAGTCGCATACGCAGCTCCAAAGGATACTACAAACATTAGGAGAGCGACTGTAGCTGGGAACATCCATCCTTCCCAATAACTACCTCCAAGGATACATTCTTCGGTTCCCTTACAGTCTGGATCATCACAATCAATGAAGGTATCTCCATCATTGTCCTTCCCGTCGTTACAGATTGTTTCCGGTGTTGGAGGTGGGGGTGGAGGCACTGCACCATACGCACAACAACCATTTGAACAAGTACCAAACTCAAAGGTATCGACATAGCAATCCTCATCAGTCGTACACTTAGCTTCAACCTCATTACAACTAGCTGTTACCATGTTACCTTGACACTCATACTTCTTGCAGAAGCCTAAACTAGCTGAACCCTCAAACATACACCATGCATTGTCTGAAAGAGCATCATCGTGTATTTTACAGTTTTGTGTGGGTGGTGGTATCGGAACACATGAACACCGTCCTAAATCCCCACTTTGGGTTATCATTGGTTTGCATATACCGTTATAGTTATCGCCACACTTACAGTCGGAGTTTTTATTACATAAATCTGTATCCAACTTTGTATATGTACACGTTCCTGCCCACTCAACCCCATAAGCACCAACATAGGGCTTTACAGTTGAGTCTTTGGCATTTACAGGAATACAAGTCCAATCATTGACGCTTGGGTGTACGCTTGTAACACAATCACCACTAGAGGCACACTCATCAAGAACGCACCTACCTAAGTTGTCTATAGCCCATCCACCAGCTCTTGCAAAGCTTCCATCTGAGGCTACATAATTAAACTTTTGTGGACTTCCAAATATATTCTGGCAGTCATCATACTCCTCAGCTTTAGGCATACACTGTCCGATTAAACCTGCTTGAACAAAACTATTGACTGCTTTAATCTTTGGGTCGGTTGGATTAATCTTCTCACAATGTGCCCCATATCCAAATCCTTCTAAGTCTTCAGATAATTCATCTACATTACTACTTAGGCTATTTAAATCTACATTATATACACGTTCTACCCATGGCTTACAGTCCTCTGAATAGTCACAAACTTGGTCTGAAGCAACACAAAGACGTGAAGAAACAGCTAGTAGTTCTTTTAAGTCGTCTGCACTTCTTGCATACTCAGCCAAACATTTTTCTGTGCTACTTCCACACCCCGCACATGGGTCTTTACATGCATGTGCTGCCTGATCACAGTAATACTTCTCAAAGTTGGAATAACAATAATTAGATCCCCTGTCTGTCAAAGAGGTGTCGCAATAAGTATCTGTTACTACCATTATTCTTTGAACAAGTGCGTATGATTGCCAATAATCTGAAGCTAAGAACCCTCCATCTTTCCATAAAACAACAAGAATTACTGCATAATATGTTCTAAAGTTATCTATAAGGTTGGTTGGTGGAAGAACCTCTTTAGATAAGTCCTGTCCAGTATACTGTAAATTAGAATGTAAAACTTGGGGAATACCCGCCTGTTCTTTAAATATTTTTAAATCCGCATTGTATGCGGGGGATGTTCTTGTAGTTAGTATCTTTCCTTCTCCACCCGTAAAACTTTCTAATGCAGTCTTTGCAAGGTCAATCTTCTCTTCTGGGATAAAATAAACAGCTAAAACCTCGACTTTAGTGTATTCATCACTACCAGGCATATAATTAGTTGGATCAGTAACTTCATACGCTTGCCCTTTTTCTACAATACACGTCCCAGGAACTGTGCTATACTCTAACCCTGGAATCAACCCCCCAAAACTCTCAGGTTGCATCTGCCACGCCACAACTACGCTCAAAAGAACTAAAACTGCAAGTATCCCTACTATTCGTTTATTCATCGTAAATAATAACTTTTAAGCCATTTGGTAGAAATTCTCCAACCTTTTCCAGAACGGTAGATTTTTGCATAAGAAGGTATTGGGCTATGTTTTTTTCCATTAGGGTGTTTAATCTCTATCATATTTCCTTTAGAACGAATCTGATATTTTTCCCATGAGTCCCCCCCTTTGTTTCTAACTAGGTTTAATTGTTCTTTTGCTGTATGAATCTTCTCTAAGTTACCTGATCCTCTTCTAGCCATGTATCTTTAGAAGGTTCTCCTTTAAAAATAAAAAATTATTTTTAGATACATTTCCATTCAGAATCGACATTACAGCAGATTCCAATGTGAGTTTTTCCTTCGGGCTCAACTCTCCCCATAACTCCCTGAAACCAAAACTCACAATCGATGAAATATATATCTGCAAGACATTTTGTGGTATGGGCAAAATCCGAACAGTCAACTCCGTTGTCTGGAAGCATCTCAGCTGGAGACAAAATCCCCGTGATATTATTGTTGTCATAAACCCCCTTATAGACATAATAAAGAGCATTCCAATCATCAGAGAAGCTAGTATTTGTATAATAATCCAGAATACCCTCACATGAAGCCACAGCTTCCTCTGATTCGTAATCTAAGAGCCGAGTTCCTAAAGAAGGAGGATTTAATAACCAAGAAGAACATGTTGATTCATCGTGGCAGCGTGATGCTCCTTCGGTTGTAGGAATAGACACTAAGAGCGAATTAACAACACCCCCGCCAGTTGGAGATGAAAGATAATCCCATACTAAAAGAATAATAAGCGCTACACATACTACAATCACGACATTATACACTTGCATTTTGCTTACCATCATCTTTTTTCCGCTTCTTTCTGTAGATTATATATGCAGTTAAGATAATTAAAATCAGCAAGAGAACGCACCACCAACAAAACTCGCCTTCACACTTCGCCTTCAGGCTCTTGATAGGAATAAATAGCTCATTGACACGCCCATCGATAACCACTCCAAATTTATGAGAAGCGACTGTAATATCATTATAAAAAGTCTGAGTGCAATTACTCGCTAAAGGGTATCTTGCCTCAAGGTAGATGTTTTTGCACTCACCTGGAGACAATTTAAGATGGGTTTCGTCTATATGAATGAAGTCTGCGGTATTCCCACAGCTTGAAGGATACCCGACAGTATAAATCAACAGATTCATGTTGTGCACGTCATCATTGCAGATTTCATACTCTCCGGTTGGTGGGGCGATCTCCTTCCATTCACACCCCTCAAACGGAATAGGCTCTTGTTGACGAGTGCGCTCATCAAAGTATGTAGATTTCAGAGAAAACGAAAAATCGTCTATGGTAGCGGTTATTGGGGGGGTTACTGAAGGCATCCGCAATAACTCAAAGAGCCCTGAATAAGCACTAAAACCTTCTCCAGTAGCATTGAGTTCACCGAACCACCACACAGTGCCCGTGCGGGGCGTATAGTCGCTTGAATTAGCTACCCCTGTTGCTAGAGTTAGGCTAGTTTTCCCGACTGTATAACCCCCACCCTCACAAGGGAACGCCTGAACTTGCGAGAGTAAAAGGCATATTCCGATTATTACGATTATCAGGCGCATATTCCATTCTTGCATATTATCGTTTTTGTTAAAGAGACTCTCTTAATTTGTCCATTATGTCCTTCTTCTTTAAGTTACCACACCACCCAAATTATCTGCTATTCCCCTTAAAATCATTTTATGTACATAGGCACTGTCGGCTAAAGTATCTGTTAGTTCATCACCACGTCTATATACAACTAAACTTAATATCTTGTCTCCAGCATCAAAAGCTGCTGTTGGTATAGTAAAGGTAGAATGTATTAATCCGTTAGCCGTTCCTGAACTTGCTTTTAAATGTTCGGCACAAGAAGTCGCTGAAGTATCAGTCATATCTTCATCTGCCGCTTTAAGTTGATACTGAACATCCCAATAACAATTCTTTGTAGTTGCAGGAGTTTCCCATATCAGTATAACTTCTATATTTTCTGTATCATCCCATCTTTCAGTAATCCGCATAGTAGCGTGGATATGTTCTACATCACCATCAGAATACTCATAAGCTGTTCCCAATCCTCTATTAACAAGTGTAGGAGACAACGAGGTTGGCTCTTTAAATCCAGTATTATCTATCTCAAATCCTATCCAATATCTTGCTGTTCCTGCCATTGTCTGTCTGCCATCATCAGCAAACTGTGTGTAGTTTGTTGGCGCACCTATACCTGAATCACCTATCCTTACACCCCCATCTGCGAAGAGGTCTAAAAAGGTGTCAGCCTGAGAATATATGCCTAATGCAGTATCACGATAATAAGTTTTTTCGTCTGCGTTCATCAACACATCATCCTGAAATACGAAGTTATCAGTCCCACCTTCCCAGTCTAATTGACCGTCTGCATTATGGTCATCAAATATCAAACTCCAAGTCTTAGCGCCACCATTACCTATAACAAAGTTTTTATCTGTATGTAATCTATCATTTGTATCGTCATGGGAAATAGAACAGGTGCTACTAGCATCACTATTGACAAAGATCAGTTGCCCTAATTGGTTACTCTCCAATATTGCTAATCCATCTTTAATCCCGCCCCAATAAGTTCCTGCTAAAAAATTTGTAGATGTAAATTCTATCGTAGGAACATCACCCATTGCCCCAATAGTAGTATGGTCTACGGTCATATACTCTGTTGCAGTGGGTTTAATATTAAATCCTGTGCCACTTCCTAAGGTTACATCAGTTCCGTCATAGTGTATATAATTTGTAGCATCATTAAATTCTATCTTTTCTTGCAGGTGCATTCGAAAGTCGTCGTAACAATGGAAGCCGTCATCATCAGCCATCCAGTTTAACTGACCGTATGCTGTATCTCCATAGAAATTCATCTCAACATCTGCTGAATTGTCGCCTAAACCGATAGATATTGAATTAAGGTCTATTGAAGTATCAGCGGTGAGGTCGAGGTGTCCATCATCTAACTGTGCGATATTGGTGGCTGTATCTCCGAAATTTATATAGCTATCTGCAAGTATATTTACATCACCATCGCTTTCAATAGAAAACCTATCACTGTTACCAACCTCTAAATCCACCAAATAATTAGTTGCACTACCTGTTGAGACTTCATTTACATTCATACCCAAACCTGTATATCCTGCTGTGCCTGTTTGAGTTATTTTGGGGTCAAGCTGAAGATAGTTTTGTTGTCCGTCAGACGAAGTTAGTCCATTAACGGCGTCTGTTACAAAGTGGAATAACGCTTGATTTACGGCGATGTCCTGTATTAAATCAAAGTCTATTGTTCCTTGTGCTTCTAAAAGTATATGCCCACCCTCGTTATCCGTTCCTGCATATAAATTCAAAGGTTGTGCTGTGCCTGTGCCGTTTTCCTCAGTTGCTACCTTATATGCAGTTCCCCCATTCCAGCCCATTATGAGGGTTTCTCTATTAGTAAAATCAGCGGCTTCTCCATCACCTAAAATAACAAAGTTCACGCTGTCAGTTCCATCACTATCAGCGGCGGCTAAAGCCATTAACACATCTTCTCCGGCTGTCTGTCCTTGAAATAATAGAGGTCCAGCATCTATAATACTTGCTCTGACTGCTTCACAATCAGCATTGGTGTTATTCCATTCTACATACTTGGCGAATAAAGTCCCAGAGCCTAAATCTACGCTGTCGTTTGCCGTATGCGGAATGAGTGTAGTCCCCGTTCTATTCCAAAGGTTTCCGGATCCTATCGCAGCATAGACTGTATCAAGCCATGTTTTTAAGGATGTGGTATTCAAAGAAAACTCATATCCTAAAAGAGTCATATTACTTCCAGCAGTATATTCTGGAATGACTATTTCCTTGCTCCAATTCCTTATCTGACCTGTTTGATTCCAATCTTTGATATTCCCACTTGCATTGTAGTTCCTTATACTCCCACTTGCGTTATAGTTCTGTATGCTACCAGATGCATTCCAGTTTTTTATCCAACCACTTGAGTTCCAGTCTTTAATATGTCCTGTGCTATTCCAATCTTTTAAATACCCACTTTGATTTGCTGCTACTATCACCTGTGCGGTGGTATTCCAAAGCTCTCGTGAATCTATAGTAGCGTTTAAGTATGTTTCATTCAGATATATGATGGTAGAATCATTATACAGGTAAACACCATCACCCTGCTTTTGCGTATCAATGCCTCTTGCATCTATCGTGGTATTGAGCAAGGTTTCGTTAAAATAGATCGTAGTAGAATCATTATACAGGTAAATCCTATCAGCTTGTTTTCCTGACGGTGCAACTGAAAGAATCCTAGCATCTAATGTGGTGGTATTGAAATTGAGCTGAGTCCCCGTCATGTAAAACCAAGGAGTTGCCACCGACTCGATAAACTTATTAAGGATATTGCCCCACTCAACATTTTGCGCCCAAATAGAAGTCGTGGCGTTGGAAGCCCATGATGCATTATTTGCCCATGTAGCATTTCCTGAATCCGTTGCATAATCTGCATACGACGCATGATTAGAGATATTTGAGTACGTTGCATTGCCTGCTGAGTCTGCATGAACAGCATTATCTACCTTTACTGCTGCAATCTCAGCAGAGGTATTTCCCCCTGCACCTGTAGTTATCGTCCCCAGAGGTGAATCAAAAGCCTTTCGTTCAATAGCCCCCCCAGACATATTAGTAAAGTCCAAATCAGAGCCGTCTATCTCGTAGTCCTTGTAGTAGCGAGTGCCGAAGGTAAGATTTAGCGGGGTAAGCTCACCGAGAACGACATTCCAATTCCCAGCGGTGATGTTATTCTGGAAGGTCTGGTTGTAGATACACGTCCCGCCTGTAGAGGTATCCCAGATTTCTACTGTGATGTCCCCATTGTTCACCAACTCATCGTTAAAGTAAACATCGCTTCCCTGATCCGATAGAATAACATTAGCCCCGCTTACAGAAGATAAGAGAATAAGCAAGGCTATTACGGCTGCTTTTTTCATTTTGAATTTGATTTAGATTTGGGTTTGCGTTTAGATTTTCCTCCGCTCACGATTATGATGAAAATAATTACTACTATAATCACAATTACGACCACAACAACTACAGGTATTCCTAATAATTCCCCTTTTGCGGCTTCTAACACTTGTTCGACAAGATCACATGATTTTGTCATTCTTTCAACAGGGATTTTTATCTCTTTTTCATACCCGCTTATTAGTATATAAAAGGATCTATTCATGGACTCACTTTGATAATACTCCTCTTCCGCCTCTTCTGGATAATGTGGGATGACGTTAAAGTTTCTGCATTCATTAGCAGGAATTGTCAAAGATGTATTACTCACATTCAGGAACTGTGAGGTACCCCCCCATGCAGTCTCATAGCCAACTACGCTTATTTCTAATGTTGTAGTCCTATTTATCAGATTGCACACCGTATATATCCCGCCTGAGTTTGGAGATTTTATCGTATCTGCACAAGACCTAAACCCTATCGGACTTTCCCGTGCTGTTGTAGAATCGTAGGTTACTGAATTGATACATTCAGCACCAACACACGTTAATGTACTTGTTGAAGCCGTGCTAAAGAGAGCAAAATTATCTGTATAGACGGTTATTTCTCCACCACCACCACCGCCTCCACCAACAACAGTTCCCCCTGATCCTGCTACAGAGAGGGTTATTGAAACTGTGTTGTTTACCGTGTTACCCTTGATGTCCTGAGCTGAGATATATTCAATCAATGAACATGCAGATTCCCCCGCTGTACATAGAGTTACATTAGTCCTAAATGTATATAGTGGTACTGCATTTTGAACATTAAAGACATTTGAGATATTATATCCATCTGAGTCTGTAGAAATGGTTACATTAGCTTTCTCGTTAGAAAAACATTGTATGGTCTTATTCTTTCCACTTTCTGAATTTGCATAGTTAGTTCCAGATGCGGGAACACATCCAAAAATTATAGGAGGAGTTGTGTCCACTTCTGTGGTATTTATCGTAAACCACCTTAACTCGCTAGAGTAAAATTCAGAGCTAGAAGAAGAATTGCACCAGACTTTATAGCTGTAATTTCCATTGGTGTACACACTATTATTCAGAAAAGAATTTGTAGAGTTATAAACTTGCATTGTATAGTTTACATCATCCCACTGAAGATAACAGGAGTCCAGACCAAAGTCTGTGGTCACGTTAGTATAAATCCATGAATTCCCAGCAGAGTTTGTATTGTTGCCTGACGAGGGGGAGATAAATGATACATTACCATAACGGTAGAGCCAATATGTCCTCAGCAAGAGTTGGCTATAACTATCAGTACAATCAAAACTTACTGATATATTACCCTCTCCTAAAGTAACATTAAACTCATGGTTCTTACCAACTGTTCCCGTATAAAACCACATAGCTTCTTCGTAAAGTTCAGTTGCAGAAGCTCCTGTTGAGTTCCTTAGAAGCAAATACTCTGAACCATTATTACAAAGCCATGAAATATAATTCCCAGTGGGTATACCTCCAACCCCTATCTCTTTCGTAAAATACACTATCTTAAAGTCTAAATATGATTGAGCCCAACAAGTTGCAGGTATTGAAAGATTAGTCTCTCCAATACTATCCTTGATTCGCCAAAGGCTGCCTGATGTAGATCCAGATGTCTTGTTATACTGGACAAAGAACTCTTGAAGAACATCTCCATCTCCCCGTGTTTGATTACTAAAATATGTTGAAAAGTCTCCATCAAAACCATCGTTTGATGAATGTGCTGAGGTATAATTTCCATTCTCCTGATAGCCATATTGCCCCAAATATGCATCTGACCCGACAAAAAGGTCGCAATAAGCATCGTTTGTAGTTGTAGCATTAATAGTCTGAGGCGTTGTATAAAGAGTGAGATTTTGATCTGAGACTATCGTTAAGTTAAATTCTGGATACTCCTGATTAATCCAGTAAGAATTTGTAGTCGCTGTTACATTAGATGTGTCGCATGTGTAGTTTATAGTATAATTGCCGTTGGAGAGCGTTGGCTGCCAAGTATGCTCTAATTGGGTCTTGTTAACTGACCACCAAATTGCTTCTTCATATAAAAGGGATGAACTTAGCCCAGTAGACTCTCTCTGAGAGTTCCACAAACTTCCATTGTAACAACTGAAGTTTGAATATGCTCCTAATCCCCCATAAGAAACATAAGATTGAACTTTAAGCTGAATCGGACTACTTGTAGTGCATTCAGATGGTAGAGACAGGTTAAATGATTCAGAACCCGTTTTTCCCTCCCATAGTACCCTAGTCCCTACATGAGTAGTTGGAATAGAATAATTAATATAAAGAACTGCCAAATCACGAACACCAACACTTGCATACGTTCCCCAATCACCATCATAAGCATTTGCGATATTTGTCCATAATCCGTTATTAGAGTAATTTCCTGTAGCTTTTCCCCCACATACAGTCGAAGCGTTCGCACTCTCTTGATAACAGGTGGTCTCATTATTATAGTATGCAGTCCCGTTGATTCTCATAAGACATGATGTGAGTTGATTCGTGGTGATATTAAAGGTATGCAATGGAGTAGTGTTAATTGTCACGTTCCTGTCTGAGTTTACTGTGATAGTTATAGCAGAAGAATCAAGAACAACACTAGCCGTAAAAGTATCAAAAGCGGTTGTGTAGGCACTAGCTAAGAACGCAATTACGCAAATAACTACAAATCCCGCTAAAACCGTGTCTGTCTTTTTCATTTGGTTCCCGCTTGCTTCTGGTGAATCTCCCACCTATATTGTCTCAAACGCAACAAGAAAAGCCCTGTGACTATTATTACAATTAGGCTAACATAAACGTAAGGCATTGGGTCTTCATTGACTATTGTAACTGATGCCGAAGCTTGAGGGGAAGAGTCTTCGGGTGATGTACCCTCTTGGCTTACCACGGGTTCCTCACCTTCTAGCTCCCCTGAAGCGATAAGAGCATCCTGCACGACAATCGGTGGTGATTCGATGTTGCATTGGTTCACTGTAGCCTTGCACTTCTCCTTATAGACATCCAATCCTGTTATAACTGCCATAATGTCAAACTTGGGCGAGGTAACTCCTTCTAAAGGAACCATACCACCCTGAACATCCTTAATTACCCGCTCAACCTTAAAATTCACAACCCACGCATCTCCGACATTCGCATCCTGAGGAGTGTTTATCATAAAGACAAGCCCTTCTTCACACTCGCCACACATATTTGTCCTGCACACCCCATCGAGAGGTAGGGTGACATCTACAAAATCAGGTTTCGATGTTATAGTCACCCTCAGATCGTGAGGGTTGTTTATCTCGTCTGCTAACGTCACCGTGTGGCAAACTGTCTCACCAATCGGAGCTAAAACCACATTATCTTCCATGTAACCTTGGACTACCCCCGGATTTCCTAAGACCGAAGGTAGCATCATTAGCATAATCACTATGCCTAAGCTTCTTTTCATTTTTATTTTATGATTTCCTTATGACTTTTGATAAGAGTAAAGGGCTTAGTTACCACACTAAGCCCAAAGTCCTTATGGATTTGTGTTGTCTGCACCGTACAACATAATCTGCCATGCAGACTCACTGTTGTATGTCTGTGCACTTACTGGTACTGTTATTTGTTCTAGGTAGAGATAGACATCCTCACTAACCCCGCTCCCTATAAGCAAAGCTCCACCTGTCATTGTCGTTGCAGTAGTGTTCACTAAAGCTTCACCGCCAGCAGCAGCAGCATCGTTGCAACTGAAGTCACTTGCTGGGATTTTATCGGTAGCTGTAGTAGCACCAATTAAGTCATATCCTGTGACATTAAGAGTCGCAAAATATGCGTTCCCGCAGTTGTTAACTACTATCGCATTGTCGTCTGAAGCAACATCTGTAGAAGATGTGGTTATACTTGTCCAAGCAGCCGAAGCATCAACAATGACTATGTCTTCTAGGCGATTATATGTCATCGTAGCAGTTGCATTATTATCTGTCGCTGCTGCTGAATCCACAACTGCGCAGGTAACAGCCCAATCAGCACCCGTGAGGTAATAGTATTGCATATCCCCCGTACACTGGAAAAGTGCTTTTGTGGAAGTGCTGTTGCTTACCTTAGTACAAGTGCCTGCACTAAGAGTAGCTGTCGTGCCACCTTTTGCCAAAGTGCAATTAGTGCTCCCATTGGTTAGATCAATGTCCTCCCAACCGTTGTCATCAGTCGCATTGAACCTGACTGTGACTTCTGTAGTCGAACATGAAGTCGGGTTATATGCCCCACTGTTCTGTACAACTACGTCGTTTACTACTGGCGCAGCATTCCCCAAGACCAAAGAAGTGGTCAGGGTATCCTGTGCCGTGTCGCCAGCATAGACGACACTTGCCATGGCGAGACAAATTATTAAAATTGCCACGCCCAATCGGCTTAAACCAAGCCCTTTTTTATCCATTTTACGGATTCGTATTCTGCGCCCCGTATGTCATAACAAGCCATGGGAGTTCAGAAGAGTAAGTTTTTGATGAAACAGGGGTCGTAATCTGCTCTAAATAGACATAGACGTTCTCCACCGATGCCTTGCCAATGAGCAGAGAACCGCCAGTCATCGTAACGGCTGTCGCATTTGATAAAGCCTCTCCATCTGCCGCATCTGCATCATTGCAGCTGAAGTCGCTCGCTACGATTGAGTCACCCCCGTTTACCAGATCATAAGCGGTGATATTCACAGTGCTAAAATACGCATTTCCATAGTTCGAGATAATTATAGGATTATCATCCGCCCCATCATCGGTAGACGCTGTGGTTATCCCTGTCCATGTCAATGAAGTCGTAACACTTATCGACTCTAATCTATTATAGGTCAAATTAGTCGCAGAGACATTATTCCCAGCATTGCCGACAGCATCGGATGCGGAACAATTTGGTTCCCAATCGTTCCCACTTAGATAAAAATATGTCATATTACCCCTACAGGTATAATTAGCCTCAGTACCGCTTGCTGAAATCTGTGCACAGGTCAAATTAACCACCCTAGATCCTTTTGTGAGATTGCAGTAAACATTAGAAATATCGGCATACCCCCCTGTTTCGTTCACGGACATATTAACCGTTATTGTAGTATTTGTCCCAGAAGTCGGATTGTATGCCCCACTATTGCCTACAACAATGTTTGTGATTATGGAAGGAGTTGTATCCACATTATACCACGCCAAGCTAGACTGTCCAGTATTATTTGCCGTATCATTACAATATGCTCTCACAGAATAATTAGTATTGGTATCATCTGGAACGGTGATATAATATTGAGTGGTTGTATTCTGAGTCATTGAAAAATTCCCAATGCTGTCTACATATACATAACACCCTAAAAGAGCCTCATTGGAGTTTATGGTTATATTAATATTGTATTCTGATGAGGTTATATTTCTGTGCCAGTTCCATGTGAGGACGGGGGGGGTAGTGTCTGAGTTTGTGAGGGATATGTCAGAGGCATTGAGTTGATAAAGTTTGTGGTCATTTGAGCCAACGTAGACGTAACCATTGGCGATGGCTGGAGAGGTTTCAATGTTATCCCCAGTCGTATAACTGGCTATCAACTGGCTCACGTTGCTTGCGTTGAGTTGGTAAAGCTTATCGTCATTTGAACCAACATATACGTAGCCGTTTGCTACTGCGGGGGAAGAGAATAAAAGCAAATCCCCAGTCGTATAACTGGCTATCAACTGGCTCACGTTGCTTGCGTTGAGTTGGTAAAGCTTTTTGTCGCCAGACCCGACATATACGTAACCGTTGGCTACTGCGGGGGAAGACTGCACATTACCCCCAGTCGTATAACTGGCTATCAACTGGCTCACGTTGCTTGCGTTGAGTTGGTAAAGCTTATCGTCATGTGAACCAACATATACGTACCCATCGGAGACTGTAGGGGGGGAGTAACTCCACCCTCCAGTCGTATAATTGGCTATCAACTGGCTCACGTTGCTTGCGTTGAGTTGGTAAAGCTTGTTGTCATTTGAGCTAATATATACGTACCCATCGGAGACTGCAGGAGAGGAACGCACATTACCCCCAGTCGTATAACTGGCTATCAACTGGCTCACGTTGCTTGCGTTGAGTTGGTAAAGCTTTTTGTCGCCAGACCCGACATATACGTAACCGTTTGCTACTGCGGGGGAAGAACGTATAAATGACGTCCCAGTCGTATAACTGGCTATCAACTGGCTCACGTTGCTTGCGTTGAGTTGGTAAAGCTTATCGTCATCAGAACCAACATAGACATAACCGTTGGCTACTGCGGGGGAAGACCAGACATCACCCCCAGTCGTATAACTAGCAATAAACTGGCTCACGTTGCTTGCGTTGAGTTGGTAAAGCTTGTTGTCATAAGAACCAACATAGACATAACCGTTGGCTACTGCGGGAGAGGTGGAGAGGATACTCCCTCCCGTTGAATAACTCGCCTGATTCAACCCAGAAATTACCGTATAGTCCACTCCATCCCAAGCAGTGTGATTATTGTACTGGCGAAATGTAAGCCATTCTGTGTTATCCGCAGATATAAGTGGCAAAAGAAGGAGAACTAATGCTCCGAGCAGGATAAGGCTTTTTTTCATCAAGCCTTATATATAAGAAGGATGAATAAAAATTAGAGAAAGACTTAGTCGAATTTTCCTATCCAGCCCTAAAAGCTTCTTATGATGTTATAATAACCAAATCCTTACGGTTTTTTGTGTAACATGCTGTTAGTCTTTCATTGGTAGCACCATCTGTACATGCCTCCCCAAATACGCAATCCAGGAAACCCTGTCGATTGATTTCATTCAACCTAAAAGGAGAACAATAACGTAAAGACCAACCTTCTTCAATGCATTCATCTTCAGTATGTGATCTATTTGCATAAATCTCGCAGATACTTTCCCATATTTCACTACTATTCCCAAAATCACACCCATTGAGTTGGAAATAATGACAGGTCTCATGTTCTGTTACATATTCCACATACCCTTTTTCTAAAAGAGAAGGATTATCTTTAGCTAGATATATACTTTTCTCATATACAGAAAAATAGTTATAGGATTTATTTGTAAGATAAACAGGTATTGGCTTCAAGTCCTTTTCATAGCGAGAATTAAAGGATTCTACTAGATTTTTTGAGTACTCCTGAGAGTAGTCTACTGCCTCATCTAAATCATTAAACAAAACTTTTTCTTCGTTCTTGTCTATAAAATGGATAGTCCAAGAGCTTGATGTAATGTTCATACTTTCAAAATCTACCCCAGACGGCACATAACCCCCAGATTGAGGATATAATGAATATACAGCACTAACGCACACTAAAACAAAAAAGATACTGCCCAATATAAATAGTTTCCAAAATTTATCCATTTTTTTATTTTTGAGAAAAGTAAGGGTTCACCTTAACATCCTTAAATACATACACTTCTTCGTCCGAATTTTCTGTTTTTATCTTAGCTTCACGCTCTCTAGGTTTCATTCTCTTTTTACCTCGAAAGGGTCATAATCGCCGAAGGGGTAAAGATAATAAGAATCATGCCCTACAAAGAATCTCGCGAAGTCCGTAAGAGATTTGAAGCCGTCGTTCTTGGAGATTTGTTTAAGCTGCTCTTCCGATATTGCCCACTCCTCCCCATAATCATAGCTTGCTTCTACAGTCTCCCCATCACTGTCTATGAGTAAGAAAATGGGTTCTCCGCAAATTATTTCTTTAATTTTCTCACAATCTTTTGTCCTTTGCTTCCAGTAGAGTTGGAGGGCACTCCCGTCAGGAGCTCTAGGATTTTTGTATATATCAATATCCCGCTCATAATCGTGAAAAGCAAACTTAGCTTTCCGTATCGTCGATTTCTTCTCTCCGCTGAGAATTAACCTAAAGACCTCAGCCTTCCGCTCTTTATCTGTCATGTCCTCTGGCAACCACTTGCCGTTAAAGCTAAATGCTACCATCTTAATTTATCCTCATCTCAATCTCATTAACAAAATTTGACCAAAAGACATTTTGCGCGGTTTCAATTTTAGCCTGTTGCTCTGCCTTTAGGTATTCCCAGACATCCACTTTTGTTCCTTTGCGCCCCACGGATTTAGTCCTCACCCAACTCCCCGAATCATCTCTAAATGACCATGAGGCTGTCTCAGAGACGTTCTCCCAGCCTTTAGCAAGGTCTAGTATGTCTTGAGGGCAAATACCGAAACAGCCCGTAGAATTGATGTCAACCCACTTAGCAATAACTACACCTGTCGTTAGGTGGTGAATGTTGTTTGCTGGGCAAGGGGTGGAAGCTGACACAAAATTCATTAAAACAAATATCATTAGTGCACTTCCAATCCATCCGAGCAAAAAAGCTAATAGGTTATCCATTGTTTTAATCTTCATCTTTCTCACATGTTTCTTTTAGGATCACCCGGAATTTGACCCCATTAGGCACTTGGCTTCGTATGGCTATCGGCACAGTAATCAGCTTCATCTTGCCCATGTTGGCTACAAAGCCTTCCCATTCAAAGTGTTTTTTCATTTTTGTTTCTTGTTCTTGATTTTAGGATTTAGTTCCCTCAATAACACTTCCATCCCTTTTATCTCTATCTCTGAAAATGAACTTGGTCTTCTTTGTATTTCATCTATGAGAGCCTGTCCGTGTAGGTCATCTAAAAAATAGGATACCCATCCAGCACATTCAAGCATACGGAAGTCGTAGTTAAGTATCATTGCTTCAAAATGCTTCCTAAGCCAAAGAACCGCCTGTAATTCATCGACTGTAAGACAGGCATCTCCTCGCTTTCTCACTTCTTCAAAATAATCATCACGGTTTTCTGTGTAATAAAGAGAAGCAGCAACTCCGCAGGAACATGGACCACGGACGTATGGTAAATAATGGAAATCGGTTTTTAGTCCAGCTCTTTGAGCAAGAGCAATCATGTGCTGAACTCTAAACCCATCTTTAGACTCAGTTACATCGGGCTTCCTGTGTAATATAGAATAAACTACTCTAGCTAATTTTCCAGTTTCAAGTTCGTTTTCTTCTTTGTTCATTTTTGTTTAAGATAATCTCTAACTGTCCATGGTTTCTGCCCCATATCCTTTAGCTGATCTTCTAATGCTTCTTTCTCCTGCATGAGTTTATTGACTTCTTCTTGAAGTTCCCGTAATCGCTGTCCTTTACTCATTTTCCTAGTTTTTAATATTCTGTGATATGTTCAACACTATTCTCTGAACAAAAATTTGTTATAGCTATTGCTTCTCGACTATAATTAGAATTAAACCAATAAAATTTTTCTCCTCTAAAAAAAACTGAATGGACTCCATTAACATTTAGAAATTTTAATAAAGTTGCATTAGTATCTTCGTCTATGTCTTCTACACCTATCTTATGCTTTTCGAGATATTCATAGAAATCAGGGGTTGTGATGTCCTCTACATTTAAAGAAAAACATTCTTTAACAGCTCTTTTAAGTCCTTCTGCATTTACCAAAATGCTTGGTGTATAGCTCATTTTCCTAAAGGTTTTCTGTCTTTGTTTTTAAAGCAAATATGGGGGAGGGGAGAGCTTACGGATTCGAACCGTTGTCCCTGGACTGCTACCTGCGTCTCTCCAAAAGGTATATATCCTTTTACTTCCTCCTTTCCCATTGCTTTTTTAAGGTGATACGTCTTCTGGCTTCCGTTATCCTCGACTTGTATCTCCTGTTGTGTTCCGTCATGGTAGTTTGCTTTCATTTCGGATATAATTATTAATCGCCATCGCCAGAGCCATTGCCATAGCCATAGCCAGAGCCATAGCCATAGCCAGAGCCATAGCCATAGCCAGAGCCATAGCCATAGCCATAGCCAGAGCCATCGCCATAGCCATCGCCATAGACATCGCCATCACCATAGCCAGAGCCATCACCATAGCCAGAGCCAGAGCCTATTTCGCCCATTCTTTAACCCCTTTGATGCTCTTTTCAGCCTGCGGCGTGCATTGGATTATTTCTATTGCTTCGGTCAGCTCTATCCTATCCACCGCCTTCGGAAACTTGCATGTATTGGGAGATGATGTTCCATCCATTGCCAGCTGACTCAGCGACGCCGCACCCTCCCAATACCATATTCTACGGGCATTTGTCATTACAACTTCCTTTCCGTTTCTACTCTCGATATTCCCAGCAAACACTCCAGCTGAATATGTCCGCACGATGTAATAGCCGTCGTATTTTGTCGGTTGCACTTCGGCTGGAGAGCCAAAAATCTCTTTCAGGGCTTTATATTCCTCCAACTTTTCTTTTGCTTCTCCTATTGTCAGTTTATTTATATCCATCGTTTTATAATTTCGTCAATTTCGGATTAGTTTGCTTTCATTGTTTCATCAGAACAACTTTTCAGGATGTATATATTCAATATCCCAATCTATTGGAGAAGTGTCTGTGGCGGAATGATACCTAGAACATTTAAGGCGTTTTTGTAAAGTAGTGATTAAGTCTTTGATTTGATTTTCTGTAAGAGCGCACCACTTACTCCCTATTGTGAATTGAACTCCATCCCCATATTCCCCAGCCATAAATGCCGTTATAGACAGCATATCAACTCCGTCTCCCATATCTTCTTCTAATCCCTTATATTTTCTTATTGTGTTACTCATTTCTTCTCCTTGAGAGCTTCTTCTAAAATATTGGTATGACATACACATCCAGCATATCCTTGAGCCCCTAGGAATCTTGGCTTCCACCATGCCCATATTCCACCACAAGGGCATGATGTTTGTTCGATAGTCCATTCGATAGTCCATCCTGCATCAAACAATTTAGAAATTTGTTTCAAAATCTTCTCCCTTTCTTCTTCTTTTGCTTGAGCGAGGGCTTTCTCAATATCATCCCACAAGACCACATCACCAGATACGATATTATATTGCCCGTGATGATATGTCTCTTTTTCTGCTTTTATCTTGGCTTCAAGCTCTCTAAGTTCCTTAAACTCTTCGGTCATTGTGATATATCACACGATATATTATCACTTACATCTATAAAAACCTTTTTAGGATAAACCTTCTAATATACTGATGAAAAAGTTGGTCTTACTTCTCGGCGCAATACTCATGCTCGGTGCTTTCTATATACAATCTACCACCCCTAACGAAGCTGGGGCGGGTTTATTCGTTCCCGCCCCTTCTCCCTCTGATTCGGAGATCCTAAGAGTCTGCTCATGGAATATCCAAATCTTCGGTGACAGTAAGGTCAATGATGGGCATCTACCAGCAATCGAATCAGCTCTCTCACAGTGCGACATCGCAATCGTTCAGGAAATCAGAGACATTGATGGTAGCTCATGGGAACAACTTTGTGCTGTAATGCCAGAATACCAATGCGCAATCAGCGAGAGAAAAGGAAGAAGCTCAAGCAAGGAGCAGTACGGCTTACTTTACAGGAATGCTGTCCTTCTCGATGTGACTGAGAGCGTTGATTATGTAAAGTGGGAAAGACCACCAACGATCTTCCGGATGAATACCACTACCCCCCTGAACCTTATTACCTTACACGCCAAGCCAGATGATGCTGAAAACGAGCTTTACTACCTTGAGGACTTCGCAGAGGGGATAGAGGAGTCCACGATACTGCTCGGCGACTTCAATCAGGACTGTAGCTATTTCGATGAAGACAAGCCTATCTTCGAGGAATATTATGAGGTTATCGGGAACGAAGAAGACACAACCGTTGGGACAAGCGACTGCACCTACGATAGGATTTATTTGGGGAATGTAAGCGTGCTCTCATCAGGGGTTTATAAGAATGTCACTGTTGAGGTTTCGGATCACTATTTGGTTTGGGCTGACATCAGCGCTTCCTAATCCACAATCCAATCGCCAACAGAATAAGCCCACCACCTAAGACTAACGGCAACCAATTAAAGGCATCACCGCAACCTAAAGGGCTACAAGCTAGAGACTCATATGGCGTAACCCACGCATACACGGGTGATGTAAAGAAGACCATTATTGCGCCAAGACCACCGAAGATTGCCGCACGGGTGATGAGGTTCTCTTTCTTTTCAGCTTGTCTTTTCGCCCTGTACTTCTTTAACCCGAAGATTAAGAAGGCTACCCCTACGGATAAGAGAATGATTCCCCCTACCATAAGGATTCCTTTAAGCACCCAATCCAGATTAGCTATGAGGTTCCCCAACGCTCCTCCGACTATGCCGAAGATTGACATCGGAGCACCGAGAGCTAATGATTGAGCCCAATCTTGGGTCATTTTAGCTTAAAGCCTACTGCCTTTTCTGTCAGAACGATTGCGCCTAGTCTCAGTATATGTCTTACCAGATTTTGATTTTCTTTTCCCAGGTAACTTGGCTTTTCTTTTTCTATCAGCACTTATACTTTTTCGTTTTCCTGTTTGACTAGGCTTAGACCTTTTATATTTTTCGACTGTTATTTTGCCTTTAGATGTCTTCTTTTTATGCTTAGATACTAAAACTGTTTGTCCTTTAGGAAGAAGAACCTTTTTGATCTTTTTCTTAGGATACGGGATTGATGAAACATATTTACCCAAAGGACTCAATGGTACAGAAGGCTCATTTGGTCTAACAAAAACCCCATAAGAATAGACATCATATTCCCACTCATTCCAACTATCATTAGGAAGGTTCTTAATAACCTTTGTTAGCTTATAGTCTATGCCATTTGACTCAAATGCAGTGCTATACTCATCTTTTTTGGTCTTTTCTCCCGTCAAATCAAAAATTATCTTCCTTGCCTGAACATCATTTGAATAAAAAAGGGTTGTATTTGTTGATGTAACGATTGGTTTAGAGGGTTTATAACGAGCATCTATAAAGTCAATGCTGTGAGTAGAACAAGCACGTAATACCCCCCTCAGGGTTCTGTCTGAATTGTAAATGTCAACTCCCAAAACCTCCGGATCCCCATCCCAATGTGTTACTGCTAATGGTTTTCCTCTGTACCTAATATACGCTCGTGTTCCCATTGTATTTCACCCCTTTATTCGGCTCATTTTCAACTCAGTGCTTCTTTTAGCACCTCAACCTTTAAAAATAAAATTTTATTTTTATTCAATGAGCTTCTAGTAAGTGCATGGAAGAGAGAGAACGAATGATTCTGCTTCAGGCAAGTATCACCCTCATCCTCACGACTATCCTCATCTTCTCCACAATCCTGCTCTCAAGCGATGCGACACAAGTAGCCCTGAACTTCGGCTTTGAGGCTTCGGTGATCTTTATCATAATCGGAGCGTATCTCATAAGAAGCGGAAAGTTCGCTGGAAAGCCAACAATCAATAAATGGTTCAACATCTCCTTTTCAGTAGTCTTGCTCACCACGATAATCATGTATCTGCTCTTCAACCTTTTGGTTTTTTCATTTTGATTATCCTTTTGGGTGCTTCCTCATCCATGAACGAGCGAACTTGAGTGCTCCTTCTTTGGTTTTGATTAATGTATCATGTACACTATAATGAACAGTCCATAATCTTTTTTTACCAACTATTTGAACGCCCTGTCCTCCACCTTTAGGCTTCCAGCGATCTTTACCTATCTTTTTCCACCCCTTTATTCGGCTCATCTTTAACTCCTTGCTTCTTTTAGCACCTCAACCTTTAAAAATAAAATTTTATTTTTATTCAATGAGCTTCTAGTAAGTGCATGGAAGAGAGAGAACGAATGATTCTGCTTCAGGCAAGTATCACCCTCATCCTCACGACTATCCTCATCTTCTCCACAATCCTGCTCTCAAGCGATGCGACACAAGTAGCCCTGAACTTCGGCTTTGAGGCTTCGGTGATCTTTATCATAATCGGAGCGTATCTCATAAGAAGCGGAAAGTTCGCTGGAAAGCCAACAATCAATAAATGGTTCAACATCTCCTTTTCAGTAGTCTTGCTCACCACGATAATCATGTATCTGCTCTTCAAGACCGAGCTTTTTGTGGTGACGGGGTTCACCCTCTCCTCTCTGGATTATGTAATCTTCGGTATTGCCACATCAATCCTACTTATCGCCTCGACCAAAATCGAGAGCGTTAACCTCATCTCATGGGATAACATCAAATGGGGGCGAGATATTTTCTTCGTCGCCGTAGGATTTCTCTTTGTGATTATGATAACCTTCTACCTTTCAGTAACGACCGGAACCCCGTTTTCTGCGACCCCGTTCTTAGGCGTGCCTTTCTCTGCATCGCCAGTTGAGGCAAGCGACCTCGCAGGGGCGGTTATTAAGGGTATTGGTGGATTTATCGAAGGTGGTTTGTTCTTCACTGTCTTCTTAGGACTCCTTACCTCAATGGGCTTGAACAAAATCATTAATATGAAGAATGCGGGTGGTATCGGCTTGCTTTTGATAATCTCGATAGTCTTCGGTTTGAGCATCGCCTTTTTCCACACAGGACTCCACGATCCCAGCCAGATAGGAACTCTCTTCTACATTGCTCTGTTCTTCATAGCAGGCTCTATTTACACCCTTGCAGTCGAGTGCTCGTTCTCCTTTGTGATCGCACAGGGGCTTGTTGATGCTACCAAGGCGCTCTTTGTCAAGGGCGGGACAAGTGAGATGTTGGGGTGGGGAATCTTTGGGACTGTGATGATTATCGGGCTTGTCGGGCTCTTTGTCTGGCAACCGTGGAAGAAGAAAAGAAAATGAAAATAGATTGGACTCTGGTAAAGATTGTCGGGGCGATTGTGATAGTCGTGGTGATTCTCGCAGTCCTGCTGTCGTTGGATAGTGGGGGCTGCTCCTGTAATTTATAAGGATAAAAGTGCAACATAGAGTGTCAATTACCCACCCCCTGAAGGGAGAGGGCTTGCAACTCTAAAATGAAAACAAACATTTCAGGTCACGATTGGCTGATTGACAGCAGCCTCTCGCTCAAAGAGCTTGCTGAGAGCGAGGATGTTTCTAGCAGCGTTCAGGTCGGAGTTCAAGGTCAACCCACAACCTTTGCACCGATACCAGACTCCTTTTCTGTTGGCTTTTCTGACTTGACCACAAACAGAGCATTTCTGACTAGTGTATTTGGGATTGACATGTTCAACACTCTTACCGAGAGCTTCAGCCTTGTATTTGAGAAACTCCTCAAACTGCCTGAAAGCCCAAGTTCCGAGGAGTCGGTTGAACCGCTTTCCGTTCTTTTTGCTCCGTCGGATGCCCAGCTTTTCGAGAACGACGAGTTGCGCATCGCCAGAAGCGATTTTCTTGCTGATGCAGTGATTGACATCTCTCATAAAACGTTGTTCTCTTCCGCGAAGGCTTTTGAGATGCCTCTTTGCGGAGCGAGTTCCTTTACTTTGGAGAGCACTCTTCAACCACTGGTATTTACCTTTGACAGCACGAATCTTTCGGCTGTTGAAAAACTGAGCATCGCTTGTGACGACCGGGTTGATGATTCCCCTATCGATTCCCAAGGCTTTGATGATTTTGACCTTCTCGGGATTCTCGGTTTCGGCACTCATGTTGAGCTGGATTTGTCCGTTCTTGATAGCGAGGGTAGCAGCGGAGATTTTCCAGTTGAGGTAGGGGGTGAAATAGTCGGGGATTTTGAGTGGGAGTTTGATTCTCCCGAAGGTCGTGGAGATGCTGATTTCGCCCTTCTTAAGGAAGGGCTTGAATGTGTTGTGGTTGAAGCGGATAGCGGAAAACTTCTTCTTGACTGGCAATCGCTTCATCTTTTCGCGTTTGAGCATGTCGCTTGCTTGGTCTCGGGCTGCGCAGACGAAGCTACTGTTCAGGGTCGGGAACCGCTTTCTGACGGTTCTGTAGGTTGCACGGTGGAGCTTGAGCTTGTTGTAGGTTCCAGACCTGAACCCATCCTGCATGACGAAGTTGCAGGCTTGGTTGTAGACACGAACCGTCTCTGCGATTCTCTTGTCATAAGGCAAGATCAGTTTGATAGTTCTTCTCATTTTATCCATTATATTAAACGTTTGGGCTATAAAAACCATTATTTTAACAATAAAAAGGAGGAAAGCACGAATTGTCCCACCCCCTAAACGGGGTGGGTTCCCTCGTGCTGACATACTATGGCTAGCTTCTTCCAGAAAGAGTTTAAAAATATTCGAGTTTCTCGTTGGATTCTGATTCTTTTGATTAGTGCTATCGCAATAGCTTTAGCTTATTGGATTCCAGCTGAGATGAATAAACCACCGCCTGAGATAAGAGAGGGTGTCATCGACGGTTATTTTGATGGTCAGGTTCGATACTGGGATGCCTATGCCGTGAAATCCAAGGGGTTTAATGAATCATGCGCATCACGTCATGGAATAGGGTCATATAACCAATCCTGGGTTCACATGTGGGGATCCATCAAATACAATGATGGTAGTATAGAGGATGCGAGTATAGAAGGAAAAGAGATACGAGGTGCTCTTTGTATTCTTGATGTAGATAATAATATCTTCGCCTCAAGCACGAATAAGGAGACTCCAGGGGTTATTTACTTTAGGGGTGAGGTCAGGGAGATGCCTCAACTCCAAATATCTGCTGAAACTTTGGTAATTATTGCCCTTGTTGGTGTTATATTCGTTTTAGTGTATATCGTCTACTACAAAAAATCGTCTGATTTCTTTTCTGCAAAAGAAGCATTACAGCTTATCCGAATGGATCTTGAACGTGATGGGTATCAACTTGTTGGTATGGGGGAAGCAAAAGAAACTGAAGGAGCTCTTGAAGGAACTTCATACACTGTAAAACAACGCGTTTTAGGTAAACCCAATAAGATAATGATACGTCACATAAACGATAAACGCAAGATAACAAACCTCAGAGAGAACACAACAAATAATAGTTTAGATACGCATACCTTTGATAAAGGAGCTGAAGAGTTCCATAGGGAAATGCTAACAAAAGAAAAGCCTTGGAGAGTAAAGGACGAAGAAAGGAGAAGAGAACGGCTCAATCCTCCAAAGAAAAAAGAGGTTGAAGATGATATAAGAAAAGGTCGGATAAATGACAATTCAGACGAAACTGGGCGAGTATAAGAAAAAAATAGAAATCTTCGATATACTTGAGAGAAGAGAACAGAAAAAACGAGAGCTAACCCTGAAGTATGGATTGTCTTCTCTGCCTGTAGAGCTACGGGCAAAGGAGATGAAAGAGGTATACATCGACACAGGTGACTTTGACATAAATGCGTATAAGATTAAGTTAGGTAAGGAAGAACGATGGAATATTGCGCAATATCTAACTGATGATGAGGTTCCTTTAAGAGGCTTTGGAGGATTCCCTCCACAGTTTTCCCTGATTTTCTCAGCAAAGGTAAGTGATAGTGACGGTCTCCTTCAAAGTGAGCATTGTTATTTTGGAGGAGGTACTGGAATGGGTAAAACGAACCTCTCAAGTTTATTTGCCGTTGGTTTCCATAAACGTCCTAATCCCTCAAGCATTATATGGTTTTCTCAAAAACAAGGGACTGTAGATACAGATATGAGACTCGTGGGCAATGTACTGAAAAGCCAAAATAAAAAAACAGTTTTCATTGATTTTGAAAAAGATAATCCTATGGGAAAGATTCCGATAGATATTTTGAATCTTGATGAGATTTCGATACTTTTCAACTTCAAAGGAGGAGATGTTCGTGCATTCAGCAGTATATATGAGCAGACAGGGATGATTGAGGGTACAATGAAGACTGCTATAAAAGAGTTCATAAAAACCCCACAAGGACAGATATACGCTCCTCAATATAATGGTCTAGTGGATGGTAATATCTTTTCCTTCAAAAAATCCGATGATATGAAAATCACGAACAACACCACTTTTTTAGTCTCTCTAACTGGAATCTATCGGAAAAACAAATCTATTGTTGACATCATAATCAGCGCATATATGCGATATTTCTATCGGGAAATCTCTCTAAACAATCAAACTGTCCGGCTTAATACATTAATTCCAAAGGAAAAGAAATACCTAAAGCAACATCAAGGAATTATCCTATTCGATGAGTTCTTTGAGCTCACAAATAAATTCAAGGGAAAGAAATCCAACACCTTAGATACGGCTACTGAAATAGCCTCACAAGGACGATCCGAAGGAACTTCATTAATCTTAGCTACTCAAACTACCAGCAATGCAGGAGCCGCGAAGGATGTATACAATCAGTCCAGCTACATCATGCAGTTCAAGACGACTTACCAAACAGATATAAACTTCATTACCCGTGTGTTGGGTATGGCAACCTCAAAGTATATGAGATTAGCAACAGAACTCTTTCTGAGAATTTTCCCTTTTGCGGGTGGAGAAAATCCGAGAGGAAGAATAATCCTTTTTGCTAAAGAACCAATTAATGGTAATGAATCACGAATCAAATGCATAAAACTCTCTCTGTTTTCGGAGTTGGAAGAGAAGGTAATGGTGAGTATTAAAGGAGAGGAGCTTTAAAAGTAATATGTGTTTATGTCTTCTCGTGTAATAAAACAACGATTATCATCTGAACCACCAAGAAGCTTTTTTGTTGGTGATCTAAATTTACTTTCTTTGTTTCCCCCAACCATGATAGAAAACATATATTCCCCTAACTTTAAGTTATTATTTTCGGCAAGCAGAGAAATCATAATCTCTCTAGCCGTTTCCTTAGTGCCAAAAACGCTTGAGATTTCATCAGGTTGGATTCCCTCAGCCCTATAATCAATGTCTTTGATATTTACGAGAGGTCTAAATCTTCCTGTTTTATCTTTTCTCCAAATTTGAAGTGTAGACATCTTCGCGGTAAGGGATTTATTTTATTAGAGGTTTATTTAATCTCATTCTAAAGATTTAAACAGTTAAAACCATTTAAACCGAATCTCATTTTGATTTATTGTATTTTTGCGAACAGTATTCCTTAAATAGCTCTTTGAACGTTTTTTGTTCGTCTTCAGTTGCTCCAGTGAACTCAAATCCTTTAAGAGCAAAATTTATAGTTCTACCATCACCGTATCTTCCGTTCTTTTTCCAAACCTTCTGCATCGCTTTGAGCATGTTATGCCATGTCAGGAATTTCTCTTCGCCTAATCTGCTTTTTATGTCTTCTAATAGGTTTTCAAGACTGATTTCTTTTTCAACAATTTCTTCTTCGATTTTTTCCTCAGTCACTTCTTCTTCAGATCCATCTTCCGATTTGGCTTTAATCGCTCTTTTCTTATCTTCATAGATACGATCATACGCTCTTAGCTTCGTTTCTAGCTCTTGTATCATACTATTCTTTTCTTCCGTGTCCTTTGTATTCCACGCTGTTGCAGATATAAAATTATCTAAAAAGTTGTATATGTTCTCCCGAAGAGTTTTATAAAGACCAACGAATACCAAAGCTTCGTCGTTTTCGATAGCCTCATCCATGCTTTTTACGATTTGCATTATCGTGGTGTTTAAGGGCTTCTTAAAATTATGATATTGAAGATCAGAATATATACTCTTATCATCTACTGTGCCCATTATGCTCTCACAATTACTACTATAAACCTTTTTGCTGTTTTCAGCAGTCTTATCAACAATAATCGTCGAATCTCTTTCCAAATTAGGGGAATTTTCCGAATCTTCTTCGATTGGAATAGATAAAAGTGGAAGGTCTTTCGGGGTTTTCTTATTATACCAAGTATCTGGTGCTTTTTCAACTGGCTTATCTATATTCCTTAGTTGTGCCTCAATATCCCTAAATTTTGTATCTATCTCCGCCTCGATTTTATTGAAGTGTTCATCAATCTCATCAATGATTCTACCTTCTTCTTCTTTTATGTCTTCCTCTTCTTCATCCTCGCCTCCCAAAAAAAATCTTTTCAAGCCCATTATTCTCCCTCTTCCCCATAATTATACTTTGTTTTATGATAATCACGCAATGCTGCTTCACGATCAAGAACATCGGCAAAACTCTGTGTGTTAGTAACCTCTTTGTATTTACTGTTTTCAGCCTTTAACGAATCACGGTCTATCTCATTTGAAATATCCCTCAAATATCTACGTTTGATTATTCCGTACATTATCCGATAATTAAGGAAGAAAGATTCCAGATAACGCTCCCAAAATTCATCCCCAAGAGCATTCTTTATTCTATCAGTGATTGCAGGGGGGATAAATGTGGTCGTTTGAAGTCCAAAAAAGGATTCCAGATCACCGTTTTTTCTAAGGTCGATAGTCCATAATCCTTGCTGTATATGCCCCTTCATACGCCCGTCCTGGTTATGATCAATTATATCGCTCTCTGGATGATACCATATCGTTGTTGGCTCATCAAATGAGTCAATCATCACCTTCATCCTATATTTCGGGGGGTATGTCGAATAATCGGGAGAATCATCAAATTGATAGGGGTAGCCCTCGAAAACCCCTCCGTGTTCTGGAATATAGGTTATTCGATTAAATTCATCAATATCTTTCCCGCCCATAAAATTAGAAAAGCTTTTTTTTACTTTATCAAAACCAAAACCCTCTTCTACTGGTTCTCCCGACTTACACCATCTCCAGGTCATATTTTATTCTCAGGCTTAATCTTCTTGTTCTTCGTGGATGCTTTAAGATTATTCAATACGAACGTCCATCCGATGAGTATTATTGGGATGATAATAAACAACCATATCCAATCCAATTTTCCAGCTGCAATATCCGCCCACTTGTTCTTCGCTATAGTTTGGTTTTCACTAAAGGTATCACAAATATCAAGCTGGGTTTCGAGCTGCCCCATCTGCTGCGAATAATAAATCGCATTGGAGAAATTATTATCCAAGAAGTGCGAGATTTCCCTAAACGCCTTATCCATCTCCTCATCTGCGGTGCATTGAGTAAGGTAAATGTTCACCTCTCCGATACTATCGCCGGGAACGAGACTAACATCATTGATTTTGAACGCGGATGCTAATTCGTCAATCGAGTTAGTGGTAATCGTTCCTGTAAGAGTGCTTGAGCCTGATTGTGTAGGAGCAATGTCGTACTCCTGAGTTACTTTGTTGTAGGTTTGGACGAGCTCGATTGATACCTCGATGTCGGAACCCGTGTAGTTGCTCTCAAGGCGGGTCGTTGAGCTCACACTGTTCCCGCAAAGAGTGGTGTTTGCATAATCGACGTAATAGACCTGTGCGGTGTACGTCCCATTAAGGAAGCTTGAGTTAGTCGGAAGCGTGATTTGATATTCGTTGTCGATCTGCCGAAGCTTGAGGACTGCAACGCTTTGTCCTAGTGGGTTGTTGATTACCCCACGAATGAAGCCACCTTCCGGGTTTATATCGCCCTCAAAGACCATATTATCTCCAGCATGATATGTAGAATCCGTCCACGCTCCGGTTATATCACAGTCTGCGAGTATGGTTGGAGTCAGCAACACCAGAGAAAGAAGCACTAGAAATCTTTTCACTTTGAATATATTGACGTTTAGTTAATAAAAATGTGAGGGAATATTCGGGTTTTTATGTTTAGTAATGGAAAGATATTGGTCTCCAGAACCAAAGGGTTGGTTCGACTCCGGATGACCTCATATTTCAAAAAGATATATTATAAACTGCTGGGGTATCGTAATCTGGTAGCGACCCCGACTTGAAATCGGGTGTAGGCTGAAAGGTCTGTAGGAGTTCAAATCTCTTCCCCAGCGTATATTGCGAGGGTACGTCAATAGCAGACTGTCTGCCCTCCAAGCAGGAAATATGGGTGCAATTCCCGTCCTTCGCATTTGCCTCTGTAGCTTAGTTGGTAGAGCGTGTGGCTGTTAACCACAAGGTCAAAAGTTCGAATCCTTTTAGGGGCGTTTTTAAAGTAGTAGTGTCTAAATAATATGGGTCAGTATCTTAACAAAAAAGTAAGGCAAGAGGGGCGTGGAATGAGGAGTCCACATTTAAACCCCTCTCCTTTTCATTTTTAAAGAGTGGGTAGTAAGATAATATTGCGGACTAGGCGGATTATCACAAAGATGGGTAGGGGCGGGTAACTTCCCCTTTCCTTCTCTCCTGATTATCTTAGATTCAAAACAAAATGATTTATAGACACATGTAGAGACTTTTCATTTTTAAAGAGTGGGTAGTAAGATTACTGCTATTAAGAACTAGATGCGTCCGGAGGAGGGGATTTGAACCCCTTGCGACCTGGGTGACGAGCCTGCCGCACTCCTAAAGCCTCCGGATTGCTCTATTTTTCTCTAATAAAAATAATTGGGGCAGGCGACTGTCCTGGTTATCTGTCTAAAGATAATAATTTAAGGTAGTAAGCAAGCATCAAAACCCGATAAATCTGACATGAACCCTAGGTTCCTGACAACTAAGACAGTCATCGACCCCTACCTGATGCCAGTAACCAAAATATCAGGTGGAGGAATCACACCACCTGATTAAGTACGAAACCATACCACCTACTGATTTTTAACTCTCAAGCTTCTAAATACTCACGGGTTGGGCTTGGGAGTCCGGCAACGGATTCCCCACTATTTCTCTAATTTATAATGATATACCTGTAATATATACGTAGTGCTTCTATAGCGCGTCATTTGCTGGGGCTGGTATTAAGCCAGCCCCTCATATTTCTAAAAATGGGTGTAATAAAAGTTAATGTCGAGGATGTTCTAAAAGATGCTATCGACAAGGATGTAAGCAGATTAAATTATGATGATAGATCCACATGGATGCGAAATGCGTTTAGGAATAAGCTTCAGAGTCATATTGAAATAAAGAGGAAGGACTTTCTCAAATCCGAGCTTGAGTTAGTTGAAAGTAAGCTCAAACGTGAAATAACGATAAACGAGGCACTCAAGAAGCGGAATGAGTGGCTTGAGAGTGATCACTCTAAAGAAGTTGATAGGAAGATTCTCTCGATTGTCTGCAACGAGCTTGAAGATTCTGAAAGAAGGATGATAGGTAATAAAGGGGAAGTTGCCCATATCCTCGATAAAGAACGAAAGAGGATTTCAGAGTTTAAAGAGACTGTCAGGCAAATGGTTTACAATGTTTAAGCCCTTTAGTAATCTAATAGAAACCTAATAGAAACCTAATAGAAACCTAAAGAGTTTTTAAAGGAGTAGATGCTAATATTACATGGAATTTGAAAAAACTGTTATCAAGATTGGTGATGGTTCACTTGGATTCATTCTACCCGCGAATTTGGCACGATATTTAGATTTAATGCCAGGGGATAATGTAATTATTAAGGATGAAAAGGGGAGAAAAGGAGTTTATTGCTCTTTTTGGAAAAAGACAGAAAACGAACCCATAGAAAATGCCCCAAATACTTCAGAATAAGTGTGTTAGGTGCTCCTCTACGAAGGATATAGGTCTTCATAGTGTTTATGACTACAATATACATGCTCGCGTTGAGGTTTGTATGTGTAAAGGGTGTATAAACACGTTAAAAGGATAATGCCCGATAAAGTGCCTGGTATGCTTACTAAAAGAGAGGATACACTCGAAGGGGGGGGACAACGATTGGAGTTTGTATTAAGTAAAAGTGAGTATGAAATTTTTGTTGTATTAAGGGATATAAAGATACAGTTCTCTAAGATACAAATAGGGGATTCAATAAAAATTAAAGTTGGGGTATATGAAGATGGTGAGCTTGTCTTTGTACCTACGACTTACTCCCAGGATGAACTTGAGATAGATACAAAAAGACAGGTATTATTTAAGCGTTTGTGTGATTATATCAAAGAATTTAGGAGTGATGATGGTCAACGCCACTTCAACCGTATGTTTTCAAAGGTATATACTGCTTTAAGTGAGATTCAAGCAAAGCCTGTTAAGGTAGTTACGATAACCCCAGCAGATACAAAACCAACAACTACAACACTCATTGATGGACGTACACGATTACGATTACCAGAGGTAGGTAAACACGTCAGCGACTTCGCTAATGAACTTGCTGATGTTGTGCATAATAAAGATGCTTTGTTCTTTAGAACGGAGAGTAGAGATATTGTCGAGATAGGTAAAATACGGGTTAAGAAGGATGGTGAGGAGAAATATACTGGATTCCTAGTTGTATCACCCGATAGGCTTGTTACACTTGCTGAAAAGTATGTGTCTCCTTATGTAACTATTTTTTTAGGGGGGGGAGAATTACTTGAAAAAGATCGAAGTATGACAGCAGCTCTTGCGAAGACATTAATAGCTTCAGATATTTTACAACGGTCGTTAGCCCCAATTCATAGGATTTTTACAATACCACTACCTATAATGTATAATAAAGAGCTAACTTTTCCATGTATGGGCTATGATGAACGTTTTGCTTCATGGTTACCCGATAAATCTCCAAAAATATCAAAGCCCGATATGACACTTGAGGAGGCAAAAAAAATATTTGACACAATATTCAAAGAATTTTGCTTTCAAACAGACCAAGATAGGAACAACGCAATCGCAGGTCTAATTACGCCATATCTCAGGGGGCTTTTTCCTTCATTTACTACAAGAACACCCGTTTTTTTCTATGTTGCTAATCGTGAGCGTGCTGGAAAGGACTTTTTGGCAGGAATCTCAGGGATAGTATATGAAGGATGTGTGTTAGAAGAATCTCCGATTTCAACATCTGAAAATGCACGTTCAAATCATACTGAGGAACTTCGTAAGAAGTTACTTGCCGCACTTATAAGTGGGCGTAAAAGGGTGCACTTCTCCAATAATAAGGGTTATCTAAACAACGCGGTTTTTGAAGCTATTGTTACTGCTGAGAAGTGGGCGGATAGGGTTTTAGGTAGAAGTGAGATTTTAGAGTTGGATAATGAATTAGATTTTAGTTTATCGGGGAATAGTGGCATCGGATTCACACCAGACTTTGCCAACCGATGTAGATTTGTTCGATTATTCTTAGATATTGAAGATGCAAACTCACGTTGGTTTGAAAATCCAGATTTACATAAGTGGGTTTTAGAAAATAGAGAGCTGATAATATCGGCTATGTATGCGTTAGTTAGAAATTGGATTGAGAAAGGTAAGCCTAAAGGTTCTCTTGCTTTTTCCTCATTCCCCGCATGGGCAAATATTTGTGGAGGTGTTATGGAAGCTGCAGGATACCTCTCACCGTGCGTACCTGATGCTGAAGTGGTGAATTTGGGTGGTGATAGTGAAACCAATGACATGAAGGCGTTATTTGAAGGGTGTTATGATGAGATGGGTGAACGATGGGTGAAATCACAAGATATAAAGGATCTGGTTCGAGCAGATGCTGATTTATTTGGATATTTGGATTTTGAGAAAAGGTCTGATCAAACAAAGTTTGGAAATAAACTTGTAAAATTTGCAGGACGTGTTCTTTCTGATATACGCTTAATTGTTAAAGATACCAGTGTGAGGAAAGCAAGGTGGGAGTATTCTTTTACTAAGAATATAGGAAGAGATAAAAAAGATGGTAACCTTGGCAACAATGGTAACCCCCCACACCCCACACTTTCTACAAAAGAGTATAATATAGGGGGGGTACAGGTACCTTATGTTACCGGGGTTGCCAAAAACGATAAAGATTCTAGTAAAAATAATCAAAAAAAACTTCATAATTTTAGCTTATATTATGTAGCAAGAGACTTTGAAAAGGTTCAGGGAATCAAAAATCCTTACGAATCTGACATAAAAAATATTTTGAAAGAAAAATACAAACTTGATGATGAGGCAATAAACAACTACTTCAAAAAAGCTGAAGAAAACGGCGACTTCTTTATTTCTCCAACAGATCGGAGAATCCATCTCAAAAATGACATTTGAAGACTTTAAGTATGTTGAGTATGGTATTGAGATGCCAAATAAACCAGCGAGATATACTTTAGATAATGGCGGTCGATGTATTTGGGAATGGAAAAACCACTTCACAACAATCGAAGAGATACCTACGCTTGTTAATTATGCTAATAATAAAGGGCACAGCTTCCATAGAAGCCTTCAACAATATTGTGATGTAGAAAGATCTGAATATAAAATTTCTTTGCTCCTTATGGATTTTGACCATGAAAGTAATCCTCAAATCGCCTTAAATCAGGCGTATTCCTGCCTTAATGAGTTCAAAAACGATTTTGACTTACCTTCAGAGATAATCGAAGTTTATTATTCAGGTTCAAAGGGTGCTGGTGCTGTACTTAACCCAGAAAACTTTTTGAAGGGGGTGATTCCTTCCCCACATGAAGTCTACAAAAAGTTATTAGAACCATACAGTAAGAAATATAACTGCCTAGACTTAGGCGTATATGGAAAAGCACGACTTTGGCGACCAGCAAACGCGTTGCATGTTAAACACAATCGCTACAGACCACAGATAACCATTGATGAAGTAAAAGACCTTAAACGTCTAATTATACTAGCACAAAAACCAAGACTTATCTATGAACCCCACATAGACTTCTTCTCCTCAAAACTTGCACATACTGTTAAACAAGCACAAAAAGAGGTAATAAAAGAGAAGAAATCTCATATAAAAATTGAGAAAAAGTTTGAAGGTACGGTAAATGACAACCTTTATGACAACGCAAACGACGTGCTCGATAACCTTCCCCGAAAGTTCGCAGATATTGCAAATGGTAGGAGCGAGGGGGGCGATGGGAGGACTGGGCGCAACGACGGGCTTTGTACGTTGGTCGGCTTTATGAGATTTATTAAGGACTACCCGTCCGGGCTAATACTTGACACCGCCTTAGAATATAACCGAAGATGCACCCCCCCAAAGAAGAGTGATGTTATCTTAAAACAGACGAAGCAGTTATTATGACTAAAATGACCTCAAAAAGGAGCAAGGAACTCCAAAAAGGAGCAGACGAAGGTTTTTTAAGAGAGGATTGTTATTCTAGTGAAAAAATGCCCCATTATATCCGTATGAAGAAAGGTCAAAGACAACAATACACTGTCATACTCACTACAATCGGTTCATTTGGCTTCTTTGTAATGTTATTATCAGCGTTACAACCCATACTTAACTATTCTCTAGGAGCATTCGGCTTTATCTTCCTGATTATAGGTCTTATACCTGCGCTCATAATCAACATTGAGAAATAAGGTGGATGATACCCGTATGAAGTTTGACAAGCTCATTCAAGAGCGAACAGTAATGTCTGGATTAGCGATAGGTCTGCCAATAGGTATATTAACTTTAGCAATTTCAATAAAACTTGCAGAACCCGTAAATACTGCTTTTTGGTTTGGTGTAGCCATTGCCACTGCTTTTTCAGCTATATACTTTTTTGCTAAGTATGTTGATAAGGGAGCAGCTTTAGTTTATCTGAGTTTGCATAAATAATTCACTGCTCACTGTTCAACAACGTGGCATAACTTACTATCCCCCTAACAGCTAACTTAACTGGTGATTAAAAATGACCGACGAACAAATAAAAATAGATGAGATACCTGATGAAGAACTAGCTAAGAGAGGAGAAGACATAATAAAAGAAAACAGGGAATTTGAAGAGGGCGAAGAACTCAAGGAAGAGATAAATCCTACATTCTCTTTCGAGAACGAGGGTGATGAGTTCCGTGGAAAGTATATTTCCTTCAAATCCGATGTGGGTCCGAACAAGCAGATGATTTACACATTTGAGGATATGAAAGGCGATGTGTACGGAATCTGGGGCTCACAGATACTTGAGGGAAAGATGCAGCTTGCTAAGACAGGGGAGTATTACTGCATTAAGTATATGGGCAAGAAGAACTCTGAAAAGAGTAATAGAGCATATAGGGAGTGGAAGGTAATATCGCTGATTCCAAAGGAGTGAGACCCCCCTCACTTCCCCTATTCCAGCCTTTCTTTGAAACGCTAGAGCTGAAAGCTCTGCGCCCAAGTTGCATAACGCAACTTCGGGGAAAGCGCTGGCGGAAAGAAACATTAAAAATACTCAATAAATCAATGGGTTTTTATAGACGTTCCGTATAATATACAGTATAAGTAAAATGTTTGAATTACCAAAACTCACCTGTAAGAAATGTGGACATGAATGGATCCCACGAAAAGCAGAGGTAATGCTTTGCCCGAAGTGCAAAACACCCTATTGGAATAAATCACGATAATGACTAACTCTTACTTCAAGTCAAGGGCTTTGGCGGCTGGCGACAGTCGCCCTCTATTTCTCTCACAGCCTTTCTTTACAAAAGAAAGCCTGGGGAAAGAAACACAATGACTCCAATTAAAACCTCTGCAGTGGTAAGCGAAGTAATCCTGTGGGAATGGCTGAAAGATAAAAACCTCGTTAAAGAGACTGAAGCCCCGTTTGATGTTATTTGTACAAAACCTCACATCGATGATACACTTTTTCCCATCTTTCGCCCGCACGACTTCAAAGTCGGCGACGAGGTGAAGCTGACGATAATGATTGAAAAATGAAAACCAAATACTACGTTGAGCAGAAAACATTAGACTGGAAAAAAATAGTCCACGAAGTTTCTATAAAGATGGGTGTACTCTTTTCAGTATATTTCACAGTTTCGATTTCGATTTTGGATGTCACCAATAAGGTTATCGTATTTCCTGATGTATATTTCCCCCCTACAATCCTAATGATATTCTTTACTATTTTCTATATGTTGGACACACGACACAATTACATCAAGACCACCCGCATCCCCGTCCAGAAAGAAGACTGCAAAAAAGGAGGTGAAGAAGAATGAGCGAACTTACAGGCTACATTATGGCATTTGGACTGTTTACCCTCATTGGGGTGATTATTGGAATTGTATTAGTTGCCTTTGGGTTATTACCTCTTTCTGAGGGGGTACCTGCTTACGAACAAGCGTTTGAGGCTGGGCGAACTTTACAGGAAAGGTATGATCAACCAGAGATTAGTAAATGTACCTTAGACTTATGGAGATGTACAGACAGTATAGACACATCAAAATCCCCATGCACCACCAAAATCATCCCCTTTGTCAACATCACCCAGGAGCGACCTGAATGCTATAACTATACGTGTTATAACGAAGAGGTATATGCTTCACCAGGGGTTTTTGTTGGAGGCAATAGGTTTGAGATACCAATATACGAAAGCGAGGAAGAGTGCATCAAAACACTGCTAGAACCCAAGGAAAACGATCTTGTCCTCATGCAACTCACCTGCGACCCGTTCAACTGCACAGCACTCTACGGTATCGAGGTGACGACTTGTGATTATAAACAATGACCGCACTCAAAGACCTTTGGCGGGTCGTGAAAACTAATGTATTTATTTCTGGACTGGGGTTAGGAACCGCAATTATTCTATTAACTGATTATAGCATTGGTATAAGAGGAGACTTTGACCTTTATATGGCTATTATACTCATTGCCATGGTGTTTGTCAGTATTCATTATTCCTTAGAAAAAAAGGAACTCAACGATAAACCACAATGACCTTCTACATCCCCATCTGTCGCTACTGCGGAAAGATTCAGCTCACACAGGGAGAGCGCTTTATCTGCAAGAGCTGTAAAAAAGAGCAGACAATCGGCGACTGTTTCTACGACACAGCCACTAGCGAGAAGCATGCAGAGGCGATACTGATCCAGAGGACGAGAGAGCGAGTTAATGAAGAGGAGTACTGGGGGAAGAAATGAGTGAAGACAATATTTGGAGTAGACATCCAAGATGGAAGGAAGTAGTGGAAATATGTGATCAGATTGAGAAATTGCACGCTAAAGCAGAGTTAATAAGAACTCAAATGCAGAAAGACCTCTTTGATGATGAGTCTTTTTGGAAAACAAATTCAAAGGAGAAGAAATGAAAACGGCTGACATGGTAGAGGCGACAATAGAACTTCTTGAAGCTTATGTTCTTTGTCCTGAAGAAGAATTAAGTGATGACGCTATTGAGAGAATAAGAAAGCCTATACTAAAAGTATTGAAACCTCTTTTAGGAATAGAAAAACAAGAGATAAAGACTAAAATTCTAACGTATTTAGATAGCCATAATAAAGCTAAGGTTCCTGAAATCGCAAAACATCTAGGCGTTGAAAGAAAACATATTTTATCCGCACTAAAAGAATTAGAAGATGAGGGTCTTGTCCGTGAGGACAATTAATGGAGAAAGAATGAAAAAAACACGAACTTCAAAACCGAAGTTGTGCGAAGACTCTAAGTCTTCTGCACCAGAAGACGACGACGATATGATTCAGATAACTGATGAAAACAGAGAACTGATATTCGATGCTTATGATATAGACACTAAAAAACTTGTATGTGCTTATTGCGGTGAACAGATTCTAAAGAAGAATGTTGCGATATTTCCAATTGACCACAAAGGTAAAAATTACAAGCTTTGTTGCGGAAATTCCGTTTTTTGTACCCTAGAAGCTCTAAATGAGTGGGATGCTGTTAAAGAGGAAATTTCCAAAACCAAAGGATTTAAGGAGTACGAAGCTGAGATAGAGAAGCTCAAAGAAGAAAACAAATTCTTGCGTGGTGGAAAGATTATGACGGCAAACAACAAAGAAGTCTTATCGAAAGATATGGCTAATGAGGTTATTAGGAAGCTCAAAGCCTCAAGACGAAAGTTAGCTGAGGAAATAGCTTTAGAATCTGCACCATTTCCAGATTTGAGATATGGGTTACCCGTGGGAGATATTAATGAAGTATGCGGGATTATAGGAACACATGATAAAGAAAAAGCAATTAAAACGTGGATTAAGTGGAGTGAAGAATGAAGAAATCTGAAAAAGCATTTTACCTCTTCTCGACAGCAGTCCTGATAGTAATCGCCCTGATGCTTTACTCTTACGAGAATAAAGAAACTATCTACATCACGCCTTTCGATCCCGTGAAATGGTTTGGCGAGGCGCACCTAAATACGAGCTGCAACGGGGTTTATGCCTATTACACCGGACGGGGCTTTACCTATGATGCCGATATTCTCACAAAAGAGGCGTTGAAGATCTACGAAATCGACGAAGGCTGGAATATTCTCCCACCAATGGCGATACAGACAAAAGAAAAGGGTTATGACTGCGAAGACATCTCACATGCTGTTTTGTGTATGGCAGCAGCGTATCCTCACATCAGTTGTAACTATTATTATCAAGAGTGGAATGGGCAAGAGTTTTCGCATATTGGGGTGAATTGTACAGAGACATTCTTCTTCAATAACGAAACGAAAACCCAAAGAATAGAATTTTAGGTGCAAAGCCCCCCCGCACTATTAATTTTTATTCTCAGTCCTTAAAAATAGAGCATGAAGAAACTGTTGCCCCTTTTTGCCGTGTTGCTCATGCTCTCCTCAGTCTTTGCCCAAAACGTTTCTCCAGATTACTCTCCAGAGGGGTATGTTGACAAAGGACTCAGTAGCTTAGGAATTGATGGTGATTCTTCGTTCATATTCGGCGGTGGGAACTTTATCAGTGGATTAAGTGATCCTGTAATCTCTTGGATGGCTCAGGTCTTGGAACCATTTGGACTGGGGCAGTATAGTTTCATATTCTTCTACACACTTACTATACTTTTCATCGGAATGATAATTCCAATGGCAGTCTTTGCAATAATCCTTTCTTATCTGGCTTATCTTGTCGGGGCGCATTACAATCTTGAGTTCACTTTCATCCTCATGCTTCTAGGGCTCTTCATAGGAGCGATAGTGGGCTGGAAGGTAGGGCATGGAAGCGATAAATTCAAGAGACTAAGAAAGGTCTTCTTGGTTTTGTTCGTGTTAGTATTCCTAGCTATGGTGGTGCTTATAATTCTGAATGCATTCGGGCTTACTTTAGTTTGATTATCTTATTTCTCCAATCATTTACTGTATTCCATTCACGGGGAAGGGTGATTATAGGCTTGTTTATTGTTTTTTTCTTGAGGTTGTCGACATCTATGACCCATCTCCCGTTTTGGAAGCGAATATCTCCGATTATACCCCCATATTCAACCGCAGCAATTATGCTGGACTCGACAAAATTGCTGTAGCCTACAAAACAGAAAGCATTGCGCTTCTGAAAGATGTCTTGTTTAGTCGAGTTCATCTTCTTGAAATCTAGTTGCAGGTCGAGGAAGATGTTATTGAAAAAATCCGACAAAACTATATGAGTATCTTTCACATTAGAGAAATCCGTATATCCGTAACTCTTTTATAGAAGCTTAGGAAATAAAAATGCCTAAAAAAGGCAAAGTAAAAGGTGATAATGATGAAAAACAAAAAAGGGGCTATCGGAACGATGGCTATTGCGAGCGTTATGATTGCCGCATTAGTCGTTGGAGGTGTCCTTATATTTGCGAATAATGCAGGCTGGTTCATGCCTCCAGGTGGAGCGATTGAACTGGGACCTACAGTAACCACAGCTATTTGTCAGGATGATGGTACAAACACCCTGAACGTCGCTGTGAGGAATGACAAGAACACCTCATTGCATTATGGAGCTAGTACGGTATATGCAATAGGCTCTGATAACGAGGTAGCCGCTTCCGGCACTTCGACTGCGGGTGCTACTTTGACGTACAGTGCGTTGAACGTACCCTGTTCGACAGGTTCTTACTCTGGAACTGTATATGCATTATGCAGTGCAAGTAGAACCTCAGATACGGCAACGTACTCTTTCGACAAGGAAACCTCGACGAAGGTGAACCTTATGGTTCCAACGTCTTCGACCTTGAAGATTGCAGCATACGACTCGACGTATACGAACACCACTGACTCAAGTTCATCCACAGCATCGACTGCGGGGAACGATGAGAACGAGTTGAATGCCGAGACTTTAGCCAGTGGCGGAACACTCGAAAGATTCGTCGATGTTTATGTCGGCACAGCTTTCACTTGTTTCGGAACTGACGAAATCTTAGTAGGTGTTGACAACGGAAATGCCTCAAGCTTCTCGACTAGCGCTTTCGCTATAACCGGAGAAGATGTTAGGAAAGTTGAGTGCAACGATCCAAAGTACATTGAAGCAGCAGCCTCAAACGACCTAGACCAGTGCTGGGTTATGGACAGGTTATGCAACGATGATGGTCCACGCAGATTGCACCTTACCGGTTCAGCTGACAAAGGCGACCCATACACAGATGTTGAGGTTGTTATAGCTGACCTAGGTTGGTTCTCTGACATAGATGGACTACCCGCTTTCGCAGCATACAACGGAGCAGGTACAGATCAGTGCGAGACAAACGGTGCATACACAATAAATCTTGCGTAAGCATCTAAAAACTGAGGGTGAAAGCCCTCTTTCTTTTTCTTTTTTCTAAAAAAATTTTTTTATTTTTAAAGGAGAACCTTCTAAACTAAGTATGAAACTTCCGTTTACGCTAGGACTGGTAGCCTTAATGATTATTTCTCTTGCCTTTTCCGCTTCCGCTTACGAGATATTAGGTCAACCGACTCAAATAGCTTTTAGGTCAGACGGGACGTTCACAGAGTATTCCGGCTCGACTGCATTAGAGGCGGGGGCAGATGTATCCCCGATAACTTGGATTCTGATAAGAAACGATGACGGGACTTATGAGTATATCCCTCAGACTTTTTCTTCCCCGCTTGAAAGTGGTTCAATTATAAGACTCACTACATGTGAGGATGGATGTGAGGATGAAATCGCCCTAGTTATTGCTAATATAAATGAACTTAAAGATCAGGTAAAATATTATTCCTCTAGAAATCCAATATATGCTATTACTTACGCTGCACAATTACAGAAAGAGATCCTGAAATTGGAAGAACTGCGTGAAGAAGCGGAAAGGAATGACCCTGAAGACCAATGTTGGGACGATTTTGAATCTTATTGTGCAAATCAGGGAAAGGATGTTGATCGTGCATATTGTAGTGATGGGTGGTGTAAAGGAAATTGTTTAGAGGCTTATGATCAATATGATGAATGTGATGATGATTCTGATTGCCCTCATGCGACAGGATGTGCTTATGGTTGTGAGATAGAGCCCCCAGAATGCACCTCGAACAATCGATGTATTTCAGGAAGATGTGGATCAGCGGTGGAATGTGGTGTTGGATGTACTAGTGATAGTGACGCAATAAAAAAATGTAAGGATATTCATTCGGATTCTTCCACTTCTATTAAATCAGCCTCTTGTGATAAAGATGGAAACATAGTATGTATTCCAATGTCAAAAGGGACTATAGAATGTACTAAGGATGCGGGATGTAAAGACAAGATGGAAGCTGCATGTGTGGAAGGTTCGACTTTTTATAAATGTAGTACCTCAACGAATTGTGATGGTGCGATTATGTCTGCTGAATGTTCATGGAACTGTATAGATTCAACGACTTCTAAATATATCTGTGGTGATGGAACATGTAATGGGGGAGAAACTTTACAAACATGTTCAGCAGATTGTAAGTCCTCTACAGATCCTACCGCTATATGTGGTAATGGTGCATGTGAGGCGGGTGAAACTGAAATAAAATGTCCTTTAGATTGTGGAGTCGTTAAGGAAAATACATTACTTATTCTAATAGAGAAGTTAAAATCATTGTCTGATTATAGTAATACCTTATCTGAGGAGATAGAAACGGCAGAAACAGATGAAGAAAAAAACTATTTTGAAGGATTACTTGATACATTAATAGAAAAAAGGAAAGAAATTGAGGACTTAAAAAACACAATAGAACAAACTTCAGATGATTGTACTCTTGGATTTATTGGGGAAAGGTATTGTAAGGGTGGATCATTAGTTAAGACCTATCAATATGCAACATGCGCCACAGTTGTAAAAGAATTAGAAAAGTGTAATTTTGGTTGTGAAGATGGTGCATGTTTGACTGAGGTAAAAGACCCAGAGGGATATTGTGGAGATACTATATGTGATATGACGATTGAGTCTAAGGCAACTTGCTCTATTGATTGTGGTGTCGCTACATACGATGACTATTTCTGTGGAGATGATGAGTGTAATGCCGGAGAGGACAGCACGATTTGTCCCCAAGACTGTAAGACCGTAATAGATGATATAATCGGAGCAGGAACGGAGGATTCTTCAGTTATAATCGGGGGGATACTCTTAGTCATCTTAGTAGGTGGATTAATATTCTTTATGGTGCGTAAACAATGAAGAAAAACCTTATAGCAACTGGAATAATCGCAGTCGCAGTAATCATGGGCGTAGTTCTTCTTATGCCTCAAGAGTACGGTGGCGGGCTTCTCGGCAGTGGCTTGCCCACATATTCGGGAGAACAGGTCATTATTACTCATTCCGGTACTAGACCCGCAGACACGGGAGATTTGATTATTGCTTCTCGTAATGCAGTAATCGAGTACACTATTAACTGTAAGAGCACCGATGGAGCCTACATCTACGCTTACATCAATGACAAGCAAGATGCGTCAGAAAACGAGATAGGGAAATTCTACGTTGCAGCCAACTCTCCGCTTGAGGAGAGAACATGGTCTGTTTGGGTGTCTTCTTATGATATTTATGGAGAAACTAAGAGATTGGATTTAGCAGAAACGGGTGTCGGGATCAGAGGAGACTGGACAGCTGTGATAACCTACCAGACACTTCCCGAAGACTGTGGCAATGGTGTATGCGACTCATGGGAAGACCAAACATCATGCTCTCAGGACTGTGGAGAGCCCGTTGTAGTCGAGCCAGACTGCGTAATTGACTCAGACTGCCTTGCGGACGAAGAGTGCCTTAGTGGCGTATGTACGGTAATCACAGCCCCAGTGGAGATTATAACCACACCTGAGCCAGAGGAGAACGAGACTGCGACTGAGCCAGAGGAGAACGAAACGATTA
>Ga0222694_1000012_pt1 | contig 66169 bp, 82 predicted proteins | sample AntAcemetage1333_FD_181145 | JGI IMG/M metagenome (GOLD analysis project Ga0222694, IMG submission 181145) | Saline water microbial communities from Ace Lake, Antarctica - #1333 | ecosystem: Environmental > Aquatic > Non-marine Saline and Alkaline > Saline | place: Antarctica: Ace Lake...
AAGCCCAAATCCGCCCCCTCACCAAACTTGAAACCGCTGAAGCCCAACAAGAAGCGTGGGAAATGGTTATTGAGACAGCTCCAGAAGGCAAGATTACCGCCCGGCATGTCTCGAAGGTGGTGAGTGAGATGCTGGATGCAAACACGAGAAAGGAGGTGGGTAAAAAGGGAAAGAAGATGCGGCAGATAATCGACGAAACAGAGAGGATGGACGAGGACTTCAAGGATGCCTTTGACGCTTTTTTCTCGGAAGTACGAACCGCACGTATAAACGGCTGGGAAACTACTTCAAGAGAGGCTGCCTTGAGATGTGTGGAAATAACGAAGAGCTTGATTGTAATCGAGTAGTAAAGAAAGGAGGGGGTGGCGGTATGAACCTAATGGAGAGAATCATAGAGGATAAACGCGTTGCTGTAGATCCGGATTTGTCAGGCCATTACCTGAAGTTTAACACGTATAAAGTTCAACGGAAGGTGCGGGGTCTTCATGTGGCAGAATTGGCGGAAAAAATGAAAAGCGGTTTGTTCCATGTTGGGAGGATAATATTTGCGAGAATTATGATTAATGGGAAGCCTGTAGATATCATAATGGACGGTCAGCACGTCTGTTATGCGGTTATTGATTCGGGCGTGACTGTTGCCTGTAATTTGCTACGGTTTGCCGTGAAAAGCAAAAGCGAATTGTCAGAGCTATTCCGGCAATGTGAACAGTTGCCCCGGAGTATCGAGGACATGGTGAAAGCCGAGGCAGATGCGTTGGATATACCCTGGCCGCAATGGATCGCTTCGTTAACGGTAAAGGCTGCGACGGTAGATCGATACGGCTCACTTAGAATAAATCCCCCCGGTAGTCCTGGCAAGGTGACCGCCACCAGGCGGAGTTTATCAAATATCACGAAAGACCAAAGAGTGCGCCTCCGGTCGAAAATGGAGGCGCTTGGGTATTGGTGGCACATGATGGCAATAGTAAGGGCCTATGAGTATGTCCAGCCCGCCGGGTACGTTGCCAGCGACCGCGTTAAGGCCGCATTGGAGTATCATGGGATCAGGTTCGCAGAGTCGGACCCGGACGGGACGCTGTGGTTCGAGAGGGATGGACAGCGGTGTAAGGTGTTTACGGTTGCGTGTCTGAAGGCGGTGGAGAAGAGGCGATGAATTCGGGAACGTGGGTGTTTATTCCACCGATGTATTACTTGTGGGTTTCGTTTAATTAATGGGAGGAAGGTGTATGCCAACGGCCAGTGCAAGTCTGAAAGTTATCCTACTGTGGGAGCATGAGATCGTCGCGGCGGTTAAGGCGTTTGACAGACTGCGGCAGAAAAAGAATCCAACGTCCGAGGAGATCACGGCAGCCTTCAAAGCTGCTTATACGGCACTATACCATCCGGAGATATTGGATGGTAACCCGTTTGTGATTATGTCTGCAAACCGTGATTTTTTCCCAGGAGGCGCAGATGGGCAAGGTGCAGAAGAGTAAACAGGCGAGGGGGGCCCGGAAAGCGGCGGTGTTTGCCGGGCTGCGGCCGAACACGGGGCATTCGAGCCACCTCCGGCAGAAGGATGGCCGGGCGGTTGCCCGGTTGCTGGAGCGACGGTATGCGTGAGGTTGTTTTCGATGAGGGTGCAAAAATCATCAAATCTCCGTGGTTGCGGATCGCGGAGGCCGCGGCATACTGCGGGATCAGCCGAACCAGTTTCGAAGATCGGTCCTCGGATCTACCCCATGGTGGGAACAGGCGGCTGCGGCTGTATAATGTGAGGGTGCTGGACCGGTGGTTGGAGGGACTGCTCGAAGTGCCGTTCGATCCTCCGAAGGTGGTCAAGCGGCGGCGGCGGACGGTTAGGTATCGGGCTGAGGATGATAAAGATGTGGTTTTGGTGCATCCTACCACAGGGAAAATTTACTCGTAAGGAGATAGGGTAATGGGGTACGTGGTCCACGAATGCGGCGGCTATATGGACGGGGACCCGGAAGATTTTTATTACCATGGGCATGACCGGCAGGTAAGGGATGTAGAGGATGTTGTGTGCGGGGCGGAGAATGAGGATCTGGCGGAGGCGGGGTTGGTGGAGCTCAATTTTGATGAGTAGGGCGGAGATGAGATGGACCGGCGACCCAGTATTATGGTGGAGATCGACGGGATCGAGGAGATCACGGATAAAGGGATCCATGTGATACTGCGGGGCGGCAAGAAGCTGGCGTGGCTGCCAAAGGATGAACTGGGCTATCTGCCGGGCGCCGTGGTGGTCCCGGAATGGCTGGCCCGGAAGATACGGAGGGGTGGATGTGGACGACTTAATGAAAGCGCTGAAGAGGTTGCATAGGGCAATGAGGATTTTGACATTAGCGCTGGTCTTTATGCTGACCTCGGTCATAGCACGCATGTTTAATTTTCCGGAAGTTTTATGCGTTTGGGGTATGGGTTCAACGATAATTATATTTATTGTCATAGTCATTCATCGCGACGCATTATCCAGGTTTTGTAGGTGGGCGTGGCCTTTTGTGCTAAAAAAAACGGCCATAAAAATCATCCGAGAAGAAAAAGAGATATCGAAAACGCAAGAACGGGAACGAATTACCTTTATGAAATATGATGAGCTATTTCAAGACCTGCCCGCGTATGAATTCTCCCGGGATTCTCAGGTTGAGATTTCAGGGATAGCATTAATAAGCCCCCATGGCCACCCTATGTCAATCAAGAAGTTTCAATACGCTCGATGTGTGATTGAAGACGACCAAGTACACATAACAATATAGAGGGAGATAAGTAGATATGAAATTTGGCATTATGGGGACGCACGGGACGGGTAAGAGCACGTTTGCGAGGGAGATGGCTAAACGGACGAAGGATGAATGTAGAGATGGCAGTATGATGCTGATCAGCGGTATTGCGCGGGAGTGTCCGTGGCCCATTAACCGGGATACGAGCGAGGAGGCGCAGAGGTGGATCTGGCTGAAACAGATGCTGATGGAATTACTGGCGTCGGCTACCGGGGATAATATCATTTGTGACCGGACGGTGCTGGATTCTCTGGTGTATGCCGATGTGGCGGGGTTAGAGGAAGTGGTTGACGATTATCTGCCGGCGGCCTTGGGGTGGATGGAGGGGTATGATATCGTGTATTGGATGCGGCCGGTGGAGGGGCGGCTGGTAGAGGATGGCAAGCGGGATGTGGACCCGGCGTTCCAGACGCAGGTGGATGATGTGTTTCGGGACTGGATCCGGATCTATTCAATCCCCGTAACGGAGGTGAACGGAAGATAAGGAGGGGTGGGGATGAGCGGATATGTGTTTTGTGAGGCCAGGGGGCAATGGGTACCGGTCGGGGCGTGTCCGAATTGTAAAAAAAGAAACCGGAAAAGATGTGCTCATTATGTGAAATCGGTAAAATAGAGAAGAAAAGGGGGTGGCGGAACATGGCAAAAGGTGGCAATGGTAATCACCCGAAAAAAGGTGATTCGATTAAGGTGGATCCGATTAAAAATTTAAAAGATGTGCGTCTGATTAAAAAAATGTTGGCAGATCGACCGCGAGACCTGGCGATCTTTACAGTGGGCGTCAATACCAACCTGCGGGCATCGGATATACTGAGCCTGCGAGTGGGGCAAGTGCGACACTTGTCTCCCAATGACGAAATTGAGATCAAAGAAAAGAAGACCCGTAAAAAGAGACGGTTTAATCTTAACGGTGCGGCCGTGATGGCGATCAACGGTCTTCTGGAGGGGCATGCGGGCGAGGACGAGGGCCACCTGTTTGTCGGGCAGCGGGGGCCTTTGACTGTGAGTACCGTGAATAACATGGTTAAGGCCTGGTGCAGAGAGATTAACCTGAAGGGTAATTATGGGAGCCATACACTGCGGAAGACCTGGGGGTATCATCAGAGGGTTACGTTTGGCGTGGACCTGCCCAGGCTCATGGTCTGCTTTAATCATTCATCGCAAGCGCAGACATTGGAGTATCTGTGTATCCAGCCGGAAGAGATCAAGAATGTATATGAAAACGAAATATAGCGGATACTGAGGCGGGGCGAGATGGCTGGATTATTCGACCGGGTAAAAGACCTGGTGAACATCGTAACATATATTAGTTCAGAGACAGGGGTTGACGCGAAGCGGGCCGGAAGCGGGTCGTATAGAGTCAGCCCCTGTCCTTTTTGCGGTCACAGCGACTGCTTTACGATTAACGAAAAGGATCAGTTTTTTAAATGCTTCAGCTGCTCGGCCAAGGGAGATGTGATTGAGTTTGAGCAGCAATACCGCAACATGGAGCGCCCGCTGGAGGCGGCGAAATCCATAGCAGGCAAGCGGGGGATCCCCGTCCTCGATAATGAGACCGGCGGCGGCACGGCTAAGCGGCCGAAAGAGAAAGAAAAGGGGGAGGTTGAGCCGCCTGATGCGGGGACAAAGCCGGAGATAGATCCGGACCGGGCACTGGAGGTCCGGCGGATCGCGGCGGAGTACTACCACGGTCGAATAATGGCGTCGAGGACGGCGCTGGCGTACCAGACGGACGTGCGGCAGCATAGCAGGGAGATCGTGGAGCGCTTTAAGATAGGCCTGGGCGGCGGCGGCCTGATTGGACATTGCAGGGGGCAGGATGTGACCGTCGCGGAATTGATAGCTGTCGGCCTGGTGAGAGAGCAAAAAAACACAGGGTTCAGGTCTGTGGTGAATGCGGGAATTACAGTATATCCCCATTTCAGCGGTGACAACATCCTGTTTTTTTCGTTAAAGGATCCTGAAAAGAAAAAAAAGTGGCAGTTAAAAAAGGAGTGCGCCCCGGAGGGATGGCTCTGTTATGGCCAGGACGCATTAGAGCAGGACGAGCCGGTGATTATAACGGAAGGAGAAAACGACCGGATCACGGTGATGGACCTGGGACGATATGAACACGCCATAGCCACAATTGCGTCATACAACGAGCCTGCGATCCTGGAGCGGCTGAAGGCTATTGCCAAAGGCCGGATATGGTACCTGGCATTCGATAATGACCCTGCGCCACCTAAGTCGGCTGAGGGTGCCGGGGCGCGATATACGCGGCAGTACGCAAATACGTTATTGGCCGGGGGCGGTGATGTGCGGGTAATCCGGATCGAGCCTGATCAGCCCGGCACTAAGGTGGACATTGACGATATATTGCGGGCGGCTAAGGATCCGAAGGCGGAACTGGCGCGGTTGAAGGATGAGGCGGAAAAGATCACTAAACCGATTCCTGAACCTGATCCAAATAGGGGTACAAAGGCGGGCTCGGTGCCTATGTCACGCACACCGCCCGAGGCGTATCAATTTAAGAGTTTCGAGGTCCTGGGCGAGCTGAAAGACGAACGGCTGCTGTTCTGGTCGCGGGTTAATGAGCGGTTGTATGCGGTGGCGTTGAAAGATCTGAATTTAGATAAACTGACGCAAATCGGGGGGATTGAGGTAGCGGCTAAGGTGGCGCGATCATCCCAGACAATGAGTGGCGGCCAGGTGTTGTTTTCCGGCGTCAAGAAAAGACTTATCGTGCAGGCCGGGAAGCGGCAGTTATGGGATCCGGAATATTTAGGCCAGGGATTACATAACCTGGGCGATCGGATCTTGCTGGTTGTGGGCGGTAAAGCATGGCTATGGGATGGTAAAGACCTGGTGGAGTGGGAACACCCTGTGATCGAAGGGCGCCTGATAGACTGGCGCCAAGGGTATGATTGGGTAAGTATGCCGGAGGTGCTAAAGTTATTAAAAAAAATGGACAGGGCCGCGGCGAACAGTATCCTGGAAGAACTATTGAATATATTTTTCCAGTGGGGACTCTCGGGTAAGCTGGATGTGTGGCTGCTGGTGGGCTGGTATCTGGCCCAATGGGTGCAGTCTATATGGGCGTGGCGGCCGCACCTGTGGTTGACCGGCACGTCAGGCAGCGGGAAATCAATCATGAAAGAACTCATGACTATATTGGGCGGACGGCTGGCTCTGCCGTGTGAGGGGCAGACATTGACTGAGCCGGGCCTGCGACAGAGTATCGGATGTGACTCGGTCCTGGTGGCAATCGACGAAATAGAGAAAAGCGAACATAGAGATAAAATTATCTACTTCATAAGATCTGCCGGCCGTGGGGGCATTACCCGAAAGGGGTCTTCCGGGCAGAAAGCAGTGGCGGCCACATTGAAACATATGGTGTTTTTGGGCAGTGTTGAACGTGGATTGTATCGCGCTGCGGAAAACAGTAGATACCTGGCCATCGAAACGAAAAAATTATCTACTTGTCAACCGAAGTTTCCGAGTAGTTCGGAGGCTGAAAAGATCCGGATCAGGATTGTTGTATATGTCCTCTGGGCCTCGTTTCAGGCAAGGGGGCTGGTGGCTAATATAGGTAAGATCGGGGATAATGATCCAAGGTTTGTGGAGTCCTTATCTGTCGCGTTCAGCATGGCTGCAGTATCGTTTGATCAACCAGGGGAGCAAATAACGAGGCTGTTGGCTGACTACTTAACGGAATGGCGGGAGCGGTTCGAAGGTGGGACGCTGGAGGATGAGGCGAAGTTGGTAGAGGATATTATGATGGCCCAGGTGCGGTTACCGGAGGAGGTGGACGGTGAGTTGAGGTCAGATGGCTACGAATCATCCAAAACGCTCTACGTAACTCGGACTGTGTCCCAGCTCGTAAGTAAGGAGCAGATGACCGAGGAGTCGAAGAAAGTCCTGGAAGCAAACGGTGTGAAGGCCGTTAAAGACGGCGACAAAGGCCTATTCCTACACCCTGATACAGTCGTAAAGGCGTTGTTGGCGCGGACCCAATGGCAAGGGCTCAACATTAGAGATATGCTATTGAGGATTGCCGGGGCCAAGGCTAAACAGTTGCGACTGGGCGGCTCACCTCTCCGGGGGGTGTTGGTCCCATGGGGCATAATTGGGTTGTAATTTTTTTTGTTTTCCCGTAGCCCTCTTTATTGAAAAGGGTTTTGAAAACATCAGGGAGAGATCACAAAAAATAGCCACCAATTAAAAAGAAATAGGTCTGGGGTTATCTACGGCATATTTAACAAGTGAGGCGTGTAGGGTGTTGGTGAAGGGGAAGTGGGTTAAAAAGATGGAACGGGTGGGGGCGATCGGGTTTTTTTGAGGCGTTTTCCGGTTTTTGGGGTGATTTAGGGTGATAAACGGGGGTGACGATGGTGGGTCTTCCGGGTTCGATGGTCGGCAGGTTGGCCACACTAAGGGCTCCTGGAGGGCGTGGAGTGGGGCCTGCTCCCAGTTGATAACTCCCCAACTAATTCGGAAAAGTTGGGGGATTGGGATATAGGACATTGTTTAAGTGAATCAGATAGTTATAGGCTTTCTATGTGCTTTTTTGTTTTTGATTGGATTTTGACTGATATTGTTTTACCGTCAGGCGGCGAAAAGATAGCGGGTTTTTGCGGGCTGCTGCGGGGCCTGGGGGTGGCGGATCTGGGTCGGCGTTGTGTGTTGTGTGTTGATCGCGAGTGCGTGCGTGTGGGTGGGGAAAAAACGGAAAACGCGAAACCGGGGGATCGGAGTCCCAGCCCCCGGTACTATTATGGAGGCCGTGGGATTTTTGAAAGGTTTAAGTCTACTTTTCCCCATAAGGTGTTGATATCGATTTTAAATATTATAGCTTTAATAGATCGGGATCTTGGAAATAGGGCTACGGGAAAGTGTGACAGTGTGACGGTTTGTGACGGGGTTTGTGACACAGTTGTACCACCTCCCCTTAATAATAATAATAATAATAATAATAAGTTATATTATATATATAGGGTACGGTGTCACACTGTACCACCATATTAGGGGAAGAGATACTATATGAAATTTTTTTTTAAAAAATGGAATTTTGGGGAAAAAGAAAAAATGTAAATAAAATTATAGCTAAGTATAAGTATCTTGTAAAAAGCGAATGTGACGTGACAGTGGGGCATGGAAAACGATAGAAATATAAGAATATTAATGAGTTAAATGGTTTTTTAGTGTCACATTGTCTGAAAACGGGTGTGACAGCAGCAGTAGGATTATCATTATGGAATTAGATGAAATGTTAAAGAAATACAGTGCCTTAGATGAGGATGAGGCGAAGGTGGAGGTTTTGCCGGAAGAGGCTGTTGGTGTAACAGTGGAGGGGGATAGTGTAACAACAGGGCAAGACGTTATCCAAACCGGGGGGTCTGTTAAGATTCGGGTGGAGCGGGAACTGCGGGTGGCCCTCGAGGATCTGCCTGAAGGTGTGATTGATGAAGTGGCGCGGGAATTGACGTTTAAAAATCCGCTCTGGATCCGGGCTAAGCGAGCAGGGACCCTTACGCCTGAGATCACGAGGGAGTTGACCTGTTATTGGGAGGGGGACGGCCACCTGTTTACAACCCGGGGGTTTGCCAGCCGCCTCATACGTATCCTCCAGGCCCATAGGCGCAAAGGCGAATACGATGATTACACTAAGCGATCAGGCACGGTTTACTTTGAGTTTAAAGGGGATTTGTATCCGTATCAGGGTGAAGTGGTTGCGGTTGTGAATAGTAGAAGATTTGGAACTATCTGTGGTTCAATAGGGTCGGGGAAAAAAGTAGCTGCGTTATATTTGGCGGCAAAGCGACAGGTACCTGTGATGGTGATTGTGCAGACTAAATCGCAGGCGTATCAATGGCAGGAAGCGGCCGGTCGATTTCTGGGGCTTTCCCGGACGGATATAGGATTGATCGGAGATGGTAGGCAGGATCAAGGGAGGCCTTTTACTATAGCCATCAGCCGCGCACTTCATAAGATGATCGACGATGTGGCCGAGTCGGTCGGGTTTTTAATAGTGGATCAGTGCGACCGGGTCGGGCTGAATGTTTTTTTTAAATTTGTCCGGTATATCCCCTCGGCATATATGCTGGGTCTGGCGATCAGACGGAAGCGGGATGACGGTCTAACTAACCTTATACATGCCTATATAGGGCCGCATCTGGCCGAAATCGACATAGATAGGGTTTACCGGGAATCGACCGCGATCCGACCGGTTTTCCACGGCCAGGACACCGGGTTTGATTACAACTTCAGTGAAGATTACAAAAAAATGGTGGGCGCCCTGGCCGTGGATCCGGAGCGAAACGAGCGGATTGTCACCGACGTGCTGGCCGAGACCGCGATAAAAGGAGGCGCCCGGACCGTGGTCCTGGTAGAGCGATTAGTTCACTTAGAGGCCCTGCAAAAAACCTTTAAAGCTAATTACCGCGACTGTATCTTAATATCCGGAAAGACTAAAAAAGATCAATTGCCGGTTGTTTTTGAGATGTTTAATAAAGGAAAAACTCAGATTATCTGTGTCACCGCCAAGAGTTTTAATCTGTTGAATGTGGACCGGATCACCCACCTGTTTGTGGCCTCCCCCCTACGGCATCCCGAGAATCTATGCCAGGCCGTCGGTAAGTTGTTATGGTCAAAACCCGGGGATGATCCCCCGAAGATTTTTGATTATCGGGATCGACCGACTCACCTGCAGGGGAGTTACCGGGGCCGGGTGCGGGTGTATCGGGATATGGGGGTGGAAGTTTAAATTGTCCGCATAACTCCGGTTTTGTGGAGTTATGCGGATCTATATAATCACTTGTTATCATCTTAGAAAAGGAGTGTTACATGAGAAAGTTAATCGAAGACGTTGTTTATGAGAGTTTTACGGCTGGCCTTAATGAAATACAGGTGGGAACACGAGGCACAGCATTAGAAGCATACCTCATGCCGATAGAGCATCTAAATTGGCAAGAACGAGAGAAATGGCTAACAGATTACCGGTTGCGAGATATTAAAAAGCTACTCTCAACACTGAACAATGAACAACTATTATTGTGTTTAACCGCTCAGCATTGCGAAAAGTTCAGCTAACCAGCCGCTTCAGCCGACCGCTAAACGCGGCCGCTGATTAAACCGTTATGCGAGGAAGAAATTCATGTTTGACACCTCAAAAAGCATTACAATTATTGAATGTCTAATAAAAGTTGACGGTTCCTACGAAGAATGGCGCCTTTGCAGTCGAAGATCCAGGGCGATGAGGCTTGAAAAGTGTTTCCCACCCCCCCCTGGATGGAAAGGTTTGACTATTTGCGAAAGTCAAAACAGAATGATCGATGTGGATTTAACAAAAACCAATTGCGGGAACGTTACAGTTTACCCAAAGCTTACGATTAATGAAATTGAGGCATTAGGATTACAACAAAGATAACAAATCGTTTAAGAAGGTTGCGGCAAAGGACCGCCGCACCTCTTAACTCAACGTTATACGCTGGGGACTACTATGTGCAGAGGATGTAAAATCCAAATAAATGGTCAATCCAGCACCTACGAATATTTGGATTGGCTTGGAGATTATCATAAAATAATCCAGGACATGGGAAAGCTAAATAAAAAAATATTGGCTTTTGAGGAAAAAATTGACCGGAGCTACAAAAAACCGGTTTCAGCGTTCAGGCGTCAACTGCTAAGGGTTCGGAAGCTGTACGCGAAAGCCGATTTTATCTTAAATGATGTGTATAACGAGGCTGATTCAGCCGATTCCACTTCGTTCCACGGCTGACCTGCACGTTAGATTTTAAAAGAAAGGAGAGCAAAATGACAAGAGAACATAGAACAAGCAGGGGTTGTGACAGAGACCCAGCCAGAGGCGGATCTTCTAAGACTAAGCACGGATATAATTTAGAAAATGATGGAGAAGATGGTGCTGGAAGTGATATGTCGCACTGTTATACAAAACGACCCAAAAACCCATTAACTGTAATGCGCGAAAAATATAATACAAAAAGTTCTAATAAAATGCGTGATAGAAAAGATATATTGCGAGATTTACACGCTTCGTATCAAGATGGCGGTGTTCACTCAAGTAATTTAACAGTACAAATATTACTCGACATCCGAGAAATTTTATCAGAGATAAGCAGCAAAATATAACAAGCCGTTCCAGCGGACGAGCGGCTGATCTGGGCGAAGGAGAAACACAGTGAGTACTAAGATTGAGTGGGCGGATGAGGTTTGGAATCCGGTTACCGGGTGTTCTCCGGTGTCGGAGGGGTGCCGGAACTGTTATGCCCGGCGGATGGCGCAGCGGTTGAAGGGGCGGTTCGGGTACCCGGCGGACGATCCTTTCAAGGTGACTTTCCATCCCGATCGGATAAACCAACCGTTGAAGTGGAAGAAGCCGCGGCGGGTGTTTGTCTGCTCTATGGGGGATCTTTTTCACCCCGAGGTGGATGAAGCGTGGATACTTAATGTGTGGCAGGCTATGGGTGAATTCTATGACGCCGAGGGGAATATCCAACCGGCAAACGACAGACCCGGCCACACATATCTGGTTTTGACGAAGCGGCCGGAGAGGGCGTTGGACTTCCTCGGTACGCGCTACCCTGAAGGGCATGAAAGGAAAAACGTCTGGGTTGGGGTTACTGCCGAAAATCAGGAGGAGGCAGATCGACGGATACCCGTACTACTGCAGATACCGGCTGCGCGGCGGTTTGTGTCTCTTGAGCCGTTACTGGGACCGGTGAATCTGGAGTCTTATCTCGGCGGGTATAAGGAAGAGTGGGACGCATGCAACGCTCACACGATTGATGCGCCGGTATTGGACTGGGTGATAGCGGGGTGTGAGAGCGGCCCGAAGCGAAGGCGAACGGATTGGGAGTGGTTTCGATTTATAAGGGAGCAGTGTAAGGCGTATGGGCACCGGGTCCCGTTCTTCCTGAAGCAGATGGATGTTGACGGGAAGTTGGTTAAAATGCCCGCGTTGGATGGGAAGGTCTGGGATGAGGTGCCGGAATGAGGGAAAGATGAACATCCAACATCGAATGGAAATGGGGTAGACGATGGCGGATACGATTGTGTGGATGGCTGAGGAGCGGGTTAAGGAGGGCGGGGATAAGGACCTGGTTAGGGCGATTTATGCGGTATCGATGGAGATAGACCTATTGGTGGGTGAGAAAATGAAGGATATGAAAGGAAATAATCATGAATGAAATCGATAAGTTTGTGAACAGTTGGAAGTATGCCTTTATCGTGGGGATGACTTTTGCCGCCGTTACATGGATAAAGTTGATACTAAAGATGCGAGATGCAGGCCTATCATGGCCAGAGTTGCTGGAAAAAGTATTCCAATAATCCATTTCCAGTAGCGGCGGCAGAAGCGTCCTATGCCATTGAAAACTTTAGCGATAACCGGCGGATTGAATCTGTCGGGAAGAAGCGGTGTTTGTGGCTCACCGAACTTGTCTCTCTGGAGGTCCGTGAGGTTATCGATGCTGTATGGGATGGGTGTTCCGCGATACCATTCTTTCATCTTACGAGAGATATTCACCATTTATGATCCTCCTGTATTATTGCAGATGCTGCAATGTAGCAGATAAAGTGCTTCAATGTCAAATAAAAAATAAAAAAAACATCTTGACAAGGGATAAAGGATTTGTTATGGAAATAACTGTCATAACTCTAAAGAGGCTGTCCCCGGCCTTGCCGCGCCATTTTTGTGACGCGGAAGGGGGTGTTTTTATTAGGGCTTATTCTTTGCGCCCGAGTGTCCGAAGCGTGGCAACACGCCGAGGGTGGTCTCCTTTAGAGCCATGACAGCACTCGGGCGCTTTTTTTTGTGCCCTAAACGTCAAACTTCTAAAGGAAGGAGAATGAATCATGACTAATGTAATTCCATTTGAGTATGAGGAGCAGGATGTGCGGGTGATCCGAGATGAAAGTGGGGAGCCCTGGTTTGTTGGAAAGGATGTTTGTGTTATTTTGGAGCTTGAAAATGTAAGTATGGCACTTGAAAAGCTGGATGATGATGAAAAGGGTATCAAAAATATTGATACCCTTGGAGGCGCACAGGACATGGCGACCATTTCCGAATCCGGTCTTTACACCCTGATTGTCCGATCGAACAAGGAGGCGGCTAAACCTTTTCGGCGGTGGGTGACCCATGATGTGCTTCCCTCCCTCCGCAAAACGGGGCAGTATGCCATACCGGGTGCGGATGAGGAGGCGGATCAGGCGGCTGTGGATGCGATATCCCAGTTGAACGAGACAATGGCCTCGGTGAATGCGGCGGTGCGGGGGTTGACGGCGGTATATGGCAGGCCCGGCTATGACGGCGATTATCTGACCGGGAAAGGACCTGCTACGAGTTTCGGAGCCAGGCCTGTATCCCGGGTCCTCCGGATGAAGGATGAAACGGTTCGGGATTTCTTAGAAAGCTGCTGTTTGATGCACGCGGATGCCTCGTGTCGCCCCATGGAACTTCATGAGGCGTATCAGGGGTGGTGCAAAGATGCGCAGGGTGTGCCCCTGGGCCGCAATACGTTTTACAGGTCCTTGCGGGAAATCGCTGCACGGATGGTTTTTACATCCCAGTCGGTACCTGATGAGAACGGGGGTATCACCTGTATTCGTGTGGCACACGGGGTCTGTCTGAATCGGACCGGGCGGTATTATGCGGTTGCCTGGGAAGGCGGTGCATCATGACGGAACCTGAATCTTTTCCGGCTGTTAATATGTATTTGGGGCATATCGACCGGGCGGCCCAGGGGTTGACCGGTCTCGGGATGGTACTCCATGCGCTGCAGATCGGAGGTGACTTTGAGGAGCCCGGGGATCGGCTGATTGACAATATGCGGCTGACAGGCGGGTTGTATTCGTGTATTGAGGCCCTGGCATGGGCCATCTCCATAGAGCTGGAGAGTATAAAGGCGAGCTTGGAATTGTATGAGGTGCACAGGAAGGGGTAAACGGCGCACATTGATTAGTTTTTTCTCTGTGACTCTGTGATCTCTGTGAGAGATTTTTAAAAAACGTCTCACACAGAGGCGCAGAGGACGCAGGGGAGGGGTGAGATATTATGTTATCCTGTACGTGCAATGAATGGGAGGGAGACGGTCCTTGCTGGTTTTCTCCTGATGATTTCCAAAAATTGGATACCTCCAGGCGAAAACGCTGCGGGAGTTGTGGGGTGCTTATCGACATCGGGTCGGAGTGTATTGAATTTGCACGAATGAGGCCACCACGAGATGAGGTTGAGTATAGTATCTGGGGAGAGGACGGCGAGATTCCATTGGCATCCCACTGGATGTGTGAACATTGTGGGGAAATGTATTTCAACCTTGAGGCCATCGGTTATTGCATTGATATTGATTCTAACATGAACACTCTAATGGCAGAGTATCACGAAATGACAGGTTTTCAACGTAACGCGGGAGGTGCAGTATGAAAAAGGTAATAATGGGATTAGCGGTGGTGGTTTTGGTTTTGGGAGTTTGGGTGACGGCCTGGGGGTACCGGGTGACGATTATGGATGATTCGGGGCAGATGCGAACTTACGAGGTCCACGAGGATGGCTCCGGCGGGGCGAATATCTGGAATATGGACACCGGGAAGCTGTATAACAGCCGGCGCCAGGGTAGTGGGCGGTATTATCTTGATATGGATACCGGAAAGTCGTTTACGGTGCGGCCGGACTATCCGTCCGTGGATGTGCCGATTATTATTCCGGGGTTGGAGTGAGGGCGCAGAGAAAATCGCTGGCACGAAACTTGCTTTTCCGCATAACCTCCAAAAACCGAAGTTATGCGGATCTATATAATCACTTGTTATCGTCTTAGAAAGGAGGCTTTTATGCCATTCGTAGATGGAGGATCTTTCACTTTTGCAATGAAAGGGAGTAATGGCCGGAAAGTTTTCGGTGCCCATGCAATAGGTGAATTACAAATAAAAGGAACGTTTCATGCGCAAGGCCCACAACCAATAGACAATGATAGTGGCGCACCTGAATGGGTTGCAGACTATTTTGATAGTCATGCAGATATTGATCAAATTGCCTTATCTGGAAAGGGTCACAGTGTCATATATGGGCGCATTGACGATAACCAAGAAATCGAGCATACCGGCTAAAAACACGCCGTCTGCTCATTTCCACGTTATGAGGAAAGAAATGGAAAAACCGAAGATAGTAGTCATGTGCGGATCATCGAAATTTGTTGAAATTATGGCAGTTGCGGAATGGCTGATTGAGCGCAATGAGTTGGCGATTACAATGGGGTTGAGTTTATTGCCTCAATGGTATCCAGATTGTCCTTCAGATCATCTTGCAGAACATGAAGGCTGCGCCGAAGCTATGGACGAATTGCATTTAAGGAAAATCGATCTTGCCGATGAGATATTTGTCGTCGATTGGGATGGATATATCGGAGAAAGCACGTCCAAAGAAATAAAATACGCTGAAAAAGAAGGAAAATACATACGATATTTTTCAAGTGATTTTGTTGGGCGGCAGGTATGTAAGCTCATAACCACTCATTCAAGCGGAAGCGAAAAAGACTGCTCCGCTTAATTCCACGTTATAGGTGAAAAGATGAGCATGAAATATATTAGAGATACGTATGGGGTTCCAGCAAAGCGGGGAATGGAAATCACATTTCAGAAATGTGAACACGTTGAGCCATCAAGAGGTTGGATTGTCGGGTCAAGGGGACAATATTTGCGAGTTCGATTTGCTGGAAATTTAGGTATATTCACATTGCATCCAACATGGAATATTGTCTACGCTCATATGCCCCCGTCCGTCCTCAGGGTATAACAAGGCTAATCCACCAACCCGCAATCCGTAACCCGCAACTTGGCGCCCTTGGCCCTTCAATCATCAATCAATAATCGACAATCCCGCCCGCCTCGCCTGAAGGCGAAGCCGATGGCGGGCAGGCATCACTCCCTCTTTTTTACCCTTGTCAAGTCTTTTTTTTAAAAATCTACATTTTTTTCTTCCACGATAATTCCCGAGAATGGCCGGGAATACCTCCAGCCGGTTTTTTGCCCACCTGTAGGCCTATCGTTTCAAAAACCCGTGCTATAATAAAAACAGTTTTGAGTTTTGAGTTTTGAGTTTTGAGTTTTGAGTTTAAATGTTAATTGAATAATACCGTGCCGGGTTGATCACCCGGGGGCGGATAACGATATTAAAAGCGGCTGTATGGGGCCATGCTTCTCCGTACAGCCGCTTTTTTTATGAGCAGCTTAAAAAGACGAACTCTAAGAAGACGAATATCGAACATTGAACATCGAACATCGAACATCGAATGATGAATGAAGGGCAAAAACTAATAACTAATAACAGATAACTAATAACCGGAGCCGTAGGCGACATGGCCAACAGACGGACCAAGATCGAGCAGATGGGGCTTGACAGGCGGATTCAGGAGCTGGTGACCGAAGGGCTTTCTGCCCGGCGGATCGCGGCCCAGGTCAAGATCGAAAACCCGGATGCAAAGGTGTCCGAGTCGTCCATTGCCCGTTATGTGGGCAAGGTCCGCAATGCGGCCACGGATGAGGCGTTTAAGACCATCCGCGACCATGTGGACAGGGTGGTGCCTGAGGACCTGAAGGCCCTCGAAGAGATGGAGGGCCAGTGCCTTGAGTGGGCCAGGGAGGCGGGTAAGGACCGGGTAGACCGGATGGCCGATGCCGCAGTCGCTATCATGGGGAAAGTGCAGTTGTGGCGGTGGATGCTAATTTCAGACACGTATTTTACGGGCAAAGACGAGGATATCGATGTCCTGGTCAGAAAGATCATCCGGGAATGCCTGATCTATATGGCCCGGGAGGACCGGCTCCAGTTACAGCGGGACAAGGCTATGAACACGGCCATCAAGATCATCGATCTGAAGTTGAGACAGGCCGGATTATTAGACGATGAGGGAAAGAGCCCGATCTATATCGTGGATCGCACGGGCGGCAAACGTCCGGAAGACAACAAGGAAGACCATTCAACATACAAACCCTATATCGTCGGGAGCAAGAAGGATGGCTGACGGCTGGTTTGTGGAACTCTCCGAGACCCAGGACGCCTTTGTGCATTCCGCTGCAGAGGTGGTCATGCTTATGGGTCCAATGGGCGAGGGTAAGACATTCGCCGGGGCAATCGCCCTGGTCCGTCATGCTGCGAGATGCGGGCGGCCTATAAGAGGCGCACTTGTCAGGGACACCCACCAGAATATCAAGATATCCACGGCGCCCGACATCAGGGAGATGTTCGGGTCCCGGGTTTCATTTCACGACGACGACAAAAAGATGATCATCCATTCCACCCCGAGGGTGGAGATGGACTGCTTCGGTATCGATGACGAGGCCTCCCTGTCAAAATTACAAGGCCCGCAGTACTCGGTGATCTGGCTTGAAGAACCCGCGCCTATTATTGAGAAGGCGAATGCGGGTCTCCCATACGAGGTGTTTGAGATGGCCCTTGCCAGGGCCGCCCGGCAGAAGGGTACCCTGATGAGATTGCAGATCACCCAGAACCCGGCGGATGAGGATCACTGGACCGAGGAATTAGCCGCCGGACCGGATATCCTTGCAGTTGATCCGGAGACCGGGTTTGAGATCCACAAAGAAATCTATCGTATTAAATACCGCGAAAACAAGTTTTTAAACCCCCAGGCCAGGGCCGCCCATATTGCCGCATTCAGCAGGGACCCGGGAAAGAAGGCTCGGTATATCGAGGGCCGGGCCGCCCCGGTGATGAGGGGGAAGAAGGTCACACCCGAGTATAACCCCCTGAAACATTTCAGTAGAGACACGGTTTTACCGGTGGTCAGGGGCGGTATCGGTGTACGCGGCTGGGACGGTTGGCATAGCCCCTGTTGTGTTATCGGTCAGTTTGTACCGCCAGGCAAGCTGTGGATACATGATGTGTGTGCGGGCGATAATATCGGGGTTAAGGAATTAATCGCGGAGAAGGTCGAACCCCTGCTCAACAGCCCCAAGTACAAGAATAATATTTTTGACTGGCGGGATATCGGCGATCTGACCATGCGGACCCCGGACCAGTCCACCCGGATCGAGTCGGCGTCCAAACGGGTGGAGCGTATGCTCAAGACCCGTTTTGAACCGGGACCCACCCGATGGGTATCGCGGATCGATCCACTCAAAACCTCACTTCTCATGTCTGCCACAGACGGCTCCCCCAGGATTTTTATTTCAAAGTCGGCATACCTGCTTCACCGCGCCCTCAACGGCGGCTGGCACTGGAAAAAAGATAATTCCGGAAACATCGTGGGTACCCTGCCTGTCAAGGACAAGTTTTCGCATCCGGGCGATGCGTTTGCGTACATGGTGAGTGTGCTATTTCCGTATGTCAAGTTGCCGAAAAATAAAAGACTCAGTCTTGAAGAGAAGATGAAAAAGACGAAGTTGGCGCGGTCTTATCGCGGAGGGAATTACGGGGGCCGATCGAGGGTTGGGATGAGAGCGGTGGGGTAGGATTGATGATTAGGGAAAAAGTCTCTCGCAGCAGGGACACCGGCGAAGGCGCAGCAGGAACGGCGAAGGCGCAAAGGGAAAAAAAGGCTCTCACAGAGCACACAGAGATCACAGAGTTTTTACGAATAACTAATAACTAATAACTAATAACCAGCCCGGAGGGCTGCAATGGGGAAGTACGACAGGTATTGGGAGATGACGGAGGGGGGGCCCTATGATCAGGAGGGTGAGAAGAATGAGATCTTTAAGTGTAAGGACTGCGGGGCCGAGACCTTTCCGGATGAGGGGCATAATGGCGAGCCGGATCCCCGGGGCTGCCATGCCGGCTGTAAGTCCAGGAGTGAGGACTGGGCGCCGGGGAGAGTGAGCAGGCCGTACAAGGCGAATTTTGACCGGATATTTCCGAATGCGTTGGGCGCGCGGATTTAGCAATCAACAATCAACAATCAACAATCGAAAGGGGTGGAGGAAACAGGTGGCTAAACGATCGATTAAGAAGGGAATGAGGAGGATGGGTGTGGACAATAGTAAGGATTTCAAGACGATGCAGGATGCGGCTATGGCGGCGGGTGGCCCGAAGATGATTGTGGGTGATGACAAGATGAGGGAAGAGAAGTGTTTGGCCGAGATTAACAGGGCTTGCAGTGCGTATGACTGTATGATGATTGCCGAGATGACTGTGGGGGGGACCACCGGGATTTTATCCCGGGTGAAGATACAGGCGAAACCGCGCACAGTGCCGAATGCGGACTGAACAATCGAATAACGAATAACCGAGGTAAGCGAAGACTCCGATGATAAATGAAGGGAAAAAAAGTCTCTCACAGAGACCGCAGAGATCACAGAGTCTTTTATTTATAAATCTTTTCTCTGTGTCCTCTGTGTCCTCTGTGAGAGAAAATCTTTTAAACTTTGTATCTTTGCGAGAGGTAGGTTTGGAGACTGAACCATGCCGATAAAAATGGCGGATCCACAATTTGAGCTTTTGAACCGGAAACGGGAGATGGATACCCTTTCTCCGTTCAAGGTACGTGATGACCAGGAGCTGAAGGAGCGGGAAGGGGCGGCCCGGGCCTATGCGGGCGAGAACGAGCAGCATTTTGTGGACTATTGCAACGACTGTATCCAGCAGTCGGTCAAGGCCCAGGCCCGGATACGCAGGATCCAGAACGATTGCTGGAATGTTTATCACGAAAACGAGCCCGAGTCTTACGCGGACAAGGAAGATTGGCAGTCGCGGTATGTGGCGCCCAAACCGTTCCAGACGGTCCAGTACGGCGCCGCGGCAGTCAAAAAGGCGTTTTCCCCCAATTATCTGAGTGTGGAGAACGCCACCAATAAGACGGCGGCCGATTTCCACCAGAAGGTCATGGAGAGACATCTTAACAGCACCCACTCCGATTTTGTGATCCGGTTCACCGATGCCGTGACCATGGGTCTGGCCGTGGGCGTCAGTCTTGAGATGATCCCCCGCTGGGTACCCGGCAAGGGGCTGGAATTCGCCTTAGTGGAACCGTGGAAGATACAGCGCGACCCGGATGCCCTGGCCCGTGACTGCCAATCGGGGATCTACTGGATACACCAGGAATGGCTCGATTATTTTGTACTGCTCAAGGGCGAGAAGTCGGGCCGCTATTTTGACGTGGCCCGGGCCAAGGAAACGGACGGCGAAGACCCACAGAATCCCTTTATGACAAAAGATGCGATCTCGGCCCGTAAGAATATGATCTGGGAGCGGTCGAAGTTCCGGAAATTGATACTCACCTCCGAGTTCTGGGGGATCATCCTGGATCCCAAAGGTGAGGTTCTGCTGCCCAGGGCAACCTATACCGTGGCCGGAAACCGTGTCATCCAGAAACCTAAAAGCGTTCCCTATAAACGGCTCAGATGGCCGGGTATCTCTTTTTCAGCGCTGCCGGGTCTTCTCGCATTCGGGGGCAGAGGTCTTCTCGAAGGGGTTTTGAGTGTGTGGGAGGCCATAAACACCTCAATGTGTCTTCAGCAGGATCGCCTCCAGTGGCTTGTCAACCCGCCCACGGAGGTCAATGTAGATGCCCTGGTGGACCCGACCGATGTGGAGTCATGGCCCGGCAAGACCTACGCGGTAAAGGATACGATCAGCGGTCAGCAGGCCGTGCGCGAGGTGCAGCGGCGCAGCCGGATCAATGATGTGCTTGCCAGTGTGCAGTATCACGACCAGCAGTTTCAGCGGGGGTCGTTTGTGACCGACGCGGTCCAGGGTCTCCCGGGATACCGGCAGGATATGACCGCCCGCGAGTCGGCGCAGAATCTCGACCAGGCCATGGGTGTCTACTCGCTTATGGGCGAAAATATCGAACGCGGGGCTATTCAGGGGATAGATGCAGGGCTGGAGATCATCGGAACCCACGCGGGATATCAGGATTACGCCCGGATCTTCAGCGCGGACGAGTTGCTTGAATACGGAATAGCCCCCAACCCTGAAGCCGCAAACGGGGTAACGGGTGTGCCGGTCTTTGACGGATCTTTTCATGTGAGCGGCATACAGGCGCTTATGAAGGAAAACGAGACCCTGAAGGCGCTGCAGGAGATTATCGTGCCGCTGGCCGAGAAGCCAAGATTTGCGCCGTATATTTTGCCGTTCAAGACCCTGGAATCGATTGTGGAGAGGGTGAATTTGAATGACGAGGGTGTGCTTGTTTCCAAGGATGAGGCAAAACAGATCGCACAGGTTGTGGCAAAGGAAGAGGCAGAGGCAAAGGAAGCGGCGGCGGATGCCCAGGAAGTGGAGGATCTGAAAGGGGTGGTGGATCTGGCGGAGAAGCTGGAGGGGAAGGAAGAGACGAACGCTAAAAAGACGAACGTCGAACATTGAATTTTGAATGAAGGGAAAAAGTCTCTCGCAGCAGGGCCACCGGCGAAGGCGCAGCAGGAACGGCGAAGGCGCAGCAGGAACGGCGAAGTTTAAAAGATTTTCTCTCACAGAGCACACAGAGATCACAGAGTTTTTACAAATAACTAATAACCAATAACTAATAACTAATAACCAGCCCGGAGGGCTGCAATGGAATCAGGAGCTAAGGTGGATGTGGTGAGTCTGCGGCCCAAACAGCAGGCAGACCCGGAGCGCCGGGCGAGCCGCAAGGCACAGTCCGAGGCGGAACTGCGAGCCCAGGCCGAGGATCTGGCCCTGGGGGTTTCCGAAGAGGGAGAGCGGTTTAAGGATCTATTGCTGACCCGGTTGGAACACCGGCTGCTGCAATTAATACAGGATGATCCCGAGGCCCAGGGGTATCTCGGGGTCCTGAAGGATATGGGACACAAGTTTAATGCGGCCAAGGTGGCTGTGGATAAGCTGTATCAAGCAAACATGGGGATAGGGAGTGCCTAAAGTTAAAAAAGGTCTCTCACAGAGGCACAGAGAACACAGAGTTTTTTCAATAGTCAATAGTCAATAGTCAATCAAAAACGGGGCGCTTTTAGGGGTTTGATCACCTTTGAGAGTCAAAATTAAGGCCGTATGGGGTCCATACACTCCATATCGGCCTTTTTTTATGCCCCGGTCAATATCGAATAACCAATAACAGGAAATCGGAGGTTTTTTATGGGAACAGAGAAAGAGGAGACTACGCTGGATCTGGATCAGGCGATGGTGGACGGCATGGATAAATTCCAGGGAGAACTCGTTGAGGCGGCCCGGGAAGAAGGCGCAGAGCGCATAGCGGAAAGCGCAGAGCAGAAAAAAGCGACCATTACCCCGAAATCCGATGATCAGGACAGCCCTCCGAAAAAGGAAAAGGATGCGGCGGGAACTCAGGACAAAGAAGAGACGCCGGACGGAGAGAAAAAGGAAGAGGATGCGGCGGGAACTCAGGACAAAGAAGAGACGCCGGATGGAAAGAAAAAGGAAGAGGATGCGGCGGGAACTCAGGACAAAGAGAAGACGCCGGATGAAGGTAAAAAACCACTCCGTTTTAAGAGTCAGGAAGACGCTGAGACCGGTTACCGGCATATTCAGGCAAAGGCCTCTAAGGTCGAGCAGGAGGCCGCCCGGTTGAGACAGGAACTCGATAAGGCTCGAGACGCGGAAAAACAGAGGGTAACACAGGAACAGGACGATAAGAATCTGCTGGATTTTATGACCGAGGAGCACGAGAAGGCCTTGGTCAAAATCGACGATCTGGATCCGGAGGACGAGACTTACCGTAACAAAGTATCCCGGATCTGGGCCGAGAAAGACTCGGCGGTTGATATTAAGCGCAGGGCGCAGGGCGCAGAGAGCATGGCGGAAGGCGAAGCGGGCGCGGCGAAAGCCGAAGAGACCCCGTCGGGCGAGAGCGAGGGAACCGTCTGGGAGGCAGTGAAAGACCAGGCTAAGACCGCAGGGATCGATCCGGATGACGATTATTTCCGGATGGCCTGCAGCTTTACCCCTACCGAAGGCCCGGACGGCCAAAAGCTCTCTTTTGACGAGCAGATAGATTTCGCCGTACAGCAGACCAAGGATTATCACTCAAAACAGGAGCAGCGCTTCCAGGAGCGTCTGAAGAAGGCGGCAGAGAAGAAGAGCGATGAACACCAGGAGGAGAATTTGCCTCTCGGTACGTCCGCGGCCGATCGGAGCGAAGAGAAACCCTCGAAGCCCAAGGCCGTGACACTCAATGACGCCCTCGACGACGTTATGGAAGAAAGGATGCTCTAAGCGCAGAGAGCATAGCGCAGAGCGCAGAGCAGTTTTGCCATGCGCCATGCGCTTACCGCTATGCGCACATACGGAGGATGTAGAAAATGTCTACCGAAGCTACGTTTACGTGGGAATTTGACGCCCAGACCGGCGTCTATAAGAACCACCATCTGTCGGGAAAACTCCTGAAGGTGGCGGCCAGGCAGTGGAAGTTTGTGCCGTTTACCAAAAAGGAGGATTCATTCGGCAAGGGCAAGGGCGAGAGTATTACCCTTGTATATTATAAACCCTTATCTGATCCCACATCGGCCCAGTTGGAAGAGACCACAAGGGTGCCGATCGATCAGCTCACCATGGGAAAGCAGGATATCACCATCAAGGAATGGGGCCGGGGTGTTGAGTACACCGACCTGGCGCGTCAGCTTTCCAAGTTCGATCCCAAGCAGGGCGCACAGGAGGCCCTGATCGACCAGATGAACCAGGCCATGGATGTGGCCGCGGCCACGGAGTTTACCGGGACCGATGCCAAGGTGATTTTCATCCCCACCAGTCTTACGGGCGGGACATGGGACACGGACGGCACGGCATCCACAGCAGGTCTGGTCAATGTGACCAAGCATCACATCTCCACCATCCGGGATTATATGGTCAAGGACCTGCACGTCCCCTTTTACGAGGGCGAGCATTATATCGGTTTAATGTCCACCAAGGCCCTCCGGGGTCTGCGTGACGACCGTGTGATCGAGGCCTGGAATATGTATCTCCGCAAAGGGGATCATCTCTATCGGGGCGAGATCGGCCAGATAGAGTCCGTGCGGATGATTGAAGTCAACAACGAGTCGGCCCTTAGCAATTCGGTCGGTACCGGTTCCGTCCTCGGCGAGGGTGTGATTTTCGGCAGGGACGCGGTTGCCCGGATCGAGATAGAGTTTCCGCATCTGAGAGCCATGCCGAACGCCAATGCGGATTTCGGCCGGCGTCATGCGGTTGCCTGGATCGGGACCGTGGCCTTCGGGGTAAAGTTTCCCGTGAACACCGACCGGCTGGCCAGGATCGTGAGGATTTCAAGCTCTTAGGCAGGTTATTGGTTATCGGTTATTCGGAAAGCGGATAGCCGGTAACCGGAACAAATAACAATTAACGGATAACGAATAACTAAAATTACGGAGGAATTTTATCATGACGTTACGAAGCGATTTAACGATACCCCTTCCGCTGGATCTGTTTGTTGATTACGACGATGCCTTAGGTGTCGATTGTGATCAGGGTGCTGCGGATGTGGGAGTGTTTCATGTACCGTTCAAGTGCCAGGTTGTGAGGGCGCAGCTCGCTGTCACCGAGGTTTGCGCCGGCAGCTCTACCACGCCCGTGGTGGATTTTGACAAACGGCCCACATTGGGGTCGGACGGGTCCCGGGGCGCCGCGGATATCGCCCACTTTATCATGGGCACCACGGCCCAGGGCAAGGTGCTGTACGACGAAGTGGCCGTAGGCACGGTCCTGGAACCGGGTGAAGAGGTGGTTGTCCAGTTGACGACTGCCGCGACCGGTACACCTACGGGTCATTTCAGACCGGAGCTTCTGGTCCAGCAAATGCCCGAGACCAAGGCCAACATGACGGACCTGGTTGCAACGACTTAGGATGTTATTGGTTATTAGTTATTGGTTATTGGTTATTCACCCTAAGCAGGACAGGCTCTGAATGACCAATGGCCACAAATAACAATTAACGGATAACGAATAACGAAAATTACGGAGGAATTTTATCATGACAGCTTTAGCGAGCACTGATGTCACGGTGACCGTGAATTCCAGGGATAAGGATATCGGTCACGGGGCATTGCGTAAATTTATGGGTATAGCGACCATTGCATTCGGTGATGGGGCGCTGACCTATCCCACCGGCGGGGTGGAGCTTCCGGCCATCGGTCTGTTCGGGCTTCAGCGGCAGGTGGATATCGGGCTCATCGAACAGCCCTACGGGGACGGGTATGTCTATAAGTACGACCGGACCAACCACAAGCTCCTGATGTATCAACAGAAAGACCCGGCAGATAGTGGAGGCGCGGATATCGCACTCCCGGAATTAGGCACGGGTGAGACCCCGACGGTCTCATTGAAGATGTTGTTTGTGGGAGAGTAAGGGACAGTTATTGGTTATCGGTTATTGGTTATTCGGGTCTGGGATGTCAGGCCCGAATGCCCGGTAACCACAAATAACAAATAACAAATAACAAATAACTAAAAACCGGAGGTTTTTTTATGGCACAGAAACTGTTTATCAAGGTGACGAACCCGGACGGGACGACCGGGCAGAAGGAGATCAATGTGATCAGGTCGTGGCAGGAGAGCGACGGGCGGCAGATTTTCCTCCATACCAACGGGGTGTACGGGTACAAGGACGAAAGTCCGGTATTGAAAAAAGAGGATCTTAATATTATCAGCGATCCTACACAGCACCGGCTGGCCCTTAACTGGTGGGACCGGACAGGTAAGGAGATGTCGGCAGGGTTTTACGATGCCCGTGAAAAGGAGATCGAGCGCAGACAGTTGGAGGGGGTACCGGTACCGGTAGATGGGGATGCGAGCAATTTAGATGCCATGGTCTATATCCGCAGACCGGTCAAGGACAAGCGGAAAAAAGCCTTTTCAGAGGCCAGCACATGGCCCGAGTTCGGGTTTGAGGTCCGACCCGAGTGGTGGGGAAATGCGGGAATGATCGAGTTGGGCGCGTATCATTATGAGAAGGAAGAGGCGGAGGAGCCGGAAGATACAGATCAGAAGCCAGAGACCGGAGATCAGAACTCAGAAAAAGCGGCGCCGGAGGAAGGGACGTTTTAGTTTTGAATTTTTAATGAAAAAAGAAAAACCCTCTCACAGAGCCCGCAGAGATCACAGAGTTTTTTATTTATAAATCTTTTCTCTGTGTCCCCTGCCCGCAATGCTTCGCAACGCGAGGCAGGCGGGTCTGTGTCCTCTGTGAGAGAAAATCTTTTAAACTTTGTGGGCTCTGTGAGAGATAATTATGAGTGGAGTAGCGGATTTACCCTTACGGGTGTGTAACAGGTGCGGGGGCGTCTGGATGGAGGATTCGCAGATGTATGAAGATGTGGACCGGTGCCCGCACTGCGGGGTCAGGGCCGGGTCTCCGGAGTATGAGGGGAAGCCGGACCCTGATATTGACTATTGACCCGTTTCCGTCATTCCCGCGAACGCGGGAATCCAGGGGAATCAACCACTTATGGACTCCCGTTTTCGTCATTCCCGCGAACGCGGGAATCCAGGGGAATCAACGGCTTTAGAGACTTTTTACGAGACTATCACCATTGAAGGGTTGAATTGAATATTGAAGGGAGCGCATGGGACGGAGAGCTGGGAGGAAGAAGACGCGGCGATGGAAGATAGCGGAAGCGAAAGCGGCAAAAGAGAGGCTGAAGGCTGCAAGGCAGGGCAGCAATCGAATAAAGGAAAGAGGATAGCCCGATGAATACGGAGGAGGTAGCGATGACAAAGACTAAGGAATACGCAAAGTGTAACCTGGATTTGCCGAGTGGTTCAGAGGTGAAAATTTCCGGGTTTAACAGTATCGGGGTGAACGATAAGATCACCATGGTCGTGACCGGTACCGTCAGGGAGATCTCGGAGAATGCGGACGAATGGGATCCGGGTAAGCACATGAGGATCCGGATCAAAAAGTGCAAGATTGAGGGGCCGGCCAAGAAAACCTCTATTGATGATGCGCTCAAGGATTCTGTTGGTAAAGTTTAAAAGACTGTCTCTCGCAGCAGGGACACCGGCGAAGGCGCAGCAGGAACGGCGAAGGCGCAGCAGGAACGGCGAAGGTTAAAAGATTGTCTCTCACAGAGGACACAGAGGACACAGAGTTTTTACAAATAACCAATAACGAATAACTAATATCCAGTATCCAGCATCCAGCATCCAGTATCCAGTAACCAGTATCCAGCATCCAGTATCCAGTAACCAGTATCCAGTATCCAGTAACCAGCATCCAGCATCCAGTATCCAGTATCCAGTAACCAGCATCCAGTAACCAGTATCCAGTAACCAGTATCCAGTATCCGGAGGCTGATATGGACGGAAAGACCCTTTATAATTACGCCGTGAAGGCTATGGGCGGGATCGCGGACGAGGACAAGAAGTTTTTTTATGATTGTCTCGATGCCGCGGCCCTGGATTTTGTGCGTCAGACCAGGATCCTGACGGCTATCGCCACTATCACCACGGTTGAGGACCGGCAGGTCTATAATCTCCCGGCGAATTATATCGAGCCTTATCTCAAGGACCGGAACCGGCGGTTTGTGGCCAAGTATTATGACGGGACTTACTACTCCTGGCCGTATCTCACGTCCTTTGAACACCTCTATCGTGCAAATTACACGGACAGTAAGGATATTCCCGCCCGTTTTGCCGTTAGAGACAAGCCTGACGGGGAAAGTTCGGTGACCGGGACGGCCACTTCTGCGGGCGCGGCCACGGCGGGCCGATGTATCCTGACCGATACGGAGGCGGCTTTCGAGACCACGGCCGAGGTCCGGGATATCATCCACAACACCACGGACGGATCGGACGGGGTGGTTCTTTCCATAACCGATGACACCCATCTTGTCTGTGCCCTTTTCGGCGGGACCAATAACGCCTGGACCTCGAGTGACGCCTATGTGATCACACCGGCGGCCAACTACCAGGTCTATCTCGATGCACCGTCGGCCACGGCCGACCAGACCCTTTATGTGCCCTATCTCTGTATGCCCTCCCCTGTCTATTCGGATTATGACACCTGGCGTTTTCCGCCCATGAGCTGCCGGGCCATCTGTTACGAGGCGGGCTGGCTCTTTAACGCGGATTACGAGGAAGGTCTGGAGCGGTTTGAAAACCTGCATAATCTCTATTTGGAAGAGATTGTCCGGGTGAACCGGGAGACCGCGCTGAAGAGGCTGCAGGGCGGGAGATATTCCACGAGAGGATAAAAAAAAGAAAAAATCTCTCACAGAGGCACAGAGAACACAGAGAAAAGATTTTGACACAAAGAGGACACCATGAGAATCAAAAAAGTAATGATTAAGGGGGAGGATTAATGGATACAGGAGAAGGAAGATTTGAAGAATTTGAGTATAAACCATCAGAGGAGTATGACAATCTGAGGAAGAAGTACCCAAAATCAAAAGGTGTCTTTTATGTAGGAGAAGAACTGAAAATCAAAGGGAGTTTGTTTCGGGTTAAAGATATCTCACCTTATGGGATAAAGCTGAAATTGCTCAAAGGGGAGTTATCAACAGTGAAGATTTATAAATAAAAGACTCTGTGATCTCTGTGGGCTCTGTGAGAGAAAATCTTTTAAACTTTGCATCTCTGTGAGAGATAAATTATGCCGAGAAACGTCAAAATGAATTCGTTTACGGGTATGAACAACGTCAAGGCCTCGGAGGGATTGTTTGTGGCCAAGGGCGGTGTTGTGGAGCCCCGGATCATTCTGAATGCGGATGTGACGCAAAAGGGCCGTCTCGTCAAGCGGGATGGGCAGACCAAGGTTATTTCGCTCACTGACGGCCATTCGGAATGGGCAGGGGCCACCTGTCATCTCGTTATGGACGGGACTACCCTCAAACGGATCAGCGGTGAGACTGCTACCACCATCGAGGATATCGGTGGTCTCAAGACCGAGATGTTCTACGCCGAGGTCGGCGACAAGGTTTACCTGTCCAGTAAATATTATAACGGCATATTCGACCCCGAGACCGACACTATATCGGTCTGGGGCATTACCCTGCCCGAGGGGCCGGTCCTGTCTTCAACCACCGGGGGGTTGCCTGCGGGCAGGTATAAGGTCACACTTACCCAAAACCCCGCCACTTCCGGGGACGATATAAGCGGTAACGGGCCTGTATCCGGGATTACCCTTGCGGCCGAGGGCGGGATCTCCATCAGCAACCGCCCCTCGGGCGCCATAGTCTGGTGTACGGATCCTAATGGGGATAAATTTTTTAAGGTAGGCGAGACCGATGCGATCGTCAATCCGGTATCCGTGGAACCCCTGCCATCCTTTCTCTGTTCACCCCCGCCCTTTATGGAGTGTATCACACACGCGTTTGGCCGGATGTGGGGGATGAGAGACAATTTTCTCTATTACTCGGAATCCTTTCATTTTGGCTGGTGGAAGTTGGGCGGCAACCGTTTCAGGTTTGCCACCAATGGCGTCCTTATAGCAAAGGTCTGGTCGGGTCTCTTTGTCGGCTGCGAGGACCGGACCAAATTCATGAAGGGGACTAAGCCCCAGGAGATGCAGGAGATGGACGTGGGCGCCGGGGCCGTGTCCCTGAAACCGGCATATTGCAATAATATTATCGAATTGGGAGATACCATATCCCCGCCTGAAAAAAAGCATCACAGTGTACCCGTGTGGGTGTCAAAAGAAGGGTTTGTGGCGGGGAACCCGGCAGGAAGGCTGTTTTCGCTCAGTCAGCGAAAGGTAAAGTTTGCCCCCGGGGCTACCGGGGCCATGTTGCACAGGATGAAAAACGGGCAGTTTCAGGTTTTGTCCTCATTCCCGAGGGGCGGAGTAAACAGCGGCCTCGATATAAGTGATGATGCGACGTGTGAGGTTGTGCGCAATGGAGTGGTGATTTAAAAAATGTCTCTCACAGAGGACACAGACCCGCCTGCCTCGCGTTGCGAAGCATTGCGGGCAGGGGACACAGAGAAAAGATTTATAAATTAGAAACTCTGTGATCTCTGTGGGCTCTGTGAGAGAAAATCTTTTAAACTTTACGGTTCAATTAACAGATAACAAATAACTAATTCCGGGGTGCTTTCGGGGAGTTGATCTTCTCCGGTAGCCAAATTTAGAGGCCGTATGGGGTTTGTGTGCTCCATATCGGCCTTTTTTTATGCCCCGGCCAAACACCCGCCTGCCTCGCGTTGCGAAGCATTGCGGGCAGGAAGGAGAATAATCATGGACAGAATAGTAATACCAAATGGAGATATGCTTGACGAACTGAGGGAAACCCCGGATTTAGCGTATAGGGCCAAGCACCAGGTTGAGAGTAACTTGGGCCTCGTGGGGATCTGGCAGTGTGACCAGTATCGGGACGGGAAGTTGATAAGCGGGGGGTATCCGGAACCGACTCGCAACACGTTTACGACCGAGGGGGTCGCTTATTTTCTCAATATCCTGTTTTACACGACCGCAAAGTCCGCGGCTCGTATCTGGTATGTTGGAATATACGACCTGGATGTGACACCCGCTGTCGGGAACACCGCCGCTGTGCACCTTGGGGCAGGTGGGACTTATGGCGCGATGCAGGCTACCACTGAAATAGATGAGGCGACCTACCCCGAATATACCGCCGCTGCCATATCGGCAGCAAGGATAGCAACAAACGCGGCAAACAAGGCCGAGTTTACCATTGCGGCCACCAGGACTGTCTACGGGGCGTTTCTCGGTGATGATAGCGATCCTACAGGCGTGGCCGGGCATTTGTTAGCGGCTAAGAAGTTCACGGCTTCACGGGATGTTATAGATAACGATGTGCTATATGTATCGTACGTCATTACGGTGAGTTAAGGGTGAAAAAAGAAAAAGGCTCTCACAGAGCCCGCAGAGATCACAGAGTTTTTTTATTATAAATCTTTTCTCTGTGTTCTCTGTGCCTCTGCGAGAGATAATCTTTTAAACTTTGCGTCTTTGCGTCTTTGCGAGAGATAATCTTTTAAAATGCCTAAATACCAACATGACAATTTCGGCGACGTGATGGACCACATTTTCGCAAAGGGTATCATCACGTCTGTCGATTCCGAGAACGACCTTGCTGACGTGACGGTCGAAGGTTATCAGGATGGTTCTGATGTTCCCTTGTTCTATCACTGCGAACCTGACAGTGAAGAACGGTCAAACGGCGCCATCGAGGGGGCCGCCGCCGCCTTCAGCGTAGACGATGAAGTGATAGTCATGCTGGAGGTAAACGGGGCTCCTGTGCGTATTGTGGGGTTTGTGGATGGGATTAAGAGTTGTTGTCTGTTCACTGAATTATATCCCTATGATGAAGAGAAGTGGGCAGGTCTTTGGCCGGTAACAAGCTGGTGTAATGATGGGTGGGAGGCGATTCCGTGTGACGGGTTTGTAACATCTTCATTTACTTTCGATGGAGAGACTACCTTTGTTTTTGATCGTGGTGGGTGTGGGGGGCATGGTACACCGGATCACGTACAAGTATATCATCAACAAAATCTTAATACGCCATTAAATATGAAGGGAGAGGAACTGTATTTCCTTCTTGATATTGATACATATTCATTTAGTTTCTCAGGACAAGAAGTGCCAGGAAACAACACATATAGTTATGTAAGAGTTGGGCTAATTGTAGCCAGAATCTCAAACCCTTCCATTACACCTACGCTCATTCAATTTTTTGGACCTGCTGACGCTTATCCTGAAGTAACACATAATACGACGCCTTCTGGCTCGTATTCAGATTCCGGTATATTTTACATAAATATATTGGATGTAATTAAATATCACTTTCCAGAAGAACCTAATCTTGATGATTGGCAAATAAAAGGATTTAGGGTTCATTATCTTGCAGCCGCAAATGCAACTTTGGCAAATTGCAACTTTCTTGTAAACGGTTTTATTGACTTTAATAGCATAAAGGTTTGTGGAGCTTTGCCCACGGGGGCGAAACTTCCAGCTTATAGTGGATACGGATATGGTTAATTAAAATAACCCAAAGAACCTGATCCCTTCTTTGGTCAACAAAAACAAGACTGGTATGGCGGTCGCTATGCCGGTCTCTTTTATTGGCCGGGGGAGAGATAAAATGGAAACAAAGCCGAAAATGGGAGTCTTGATAGAGGCTCACGTTGAAAAATCAATCATTTACCGCCCCCGCTTCCTGGCGAAAAGTATTTGGGACGTGGAGCACTGGCGGAAAGGTCAACTTCTTTCCAAAACACAGGACCATAACGTTTGCACCGATGAAGGGTTAGACGCCCTACTTGACATCATGTTCGGGGCAACGGCCAAGATAGCCACATGGTACATTGGGATATTTGAGGATGATTATACGCCTCTTATCACAAACACTTATGCTGTCCCCGGCTACACCGAATCGACGGCCTATGTGGAGGCAGCAAGGGTGGAATACATAGATGCCCCGGCTTCTTCAAAGGTGATGACCAATAGCGCCAGCAAGGGTGAGTTCACCATGAACGCCACCAAGACCATTTATGGCGCGGCCCTGGTGGGCGGTGGAACAGACCCAACGGTCAACACGGACACCGCTGGAGGCGGGACCTTATATTGCTCCGCGCAGTTCGGAGTGGGAAAAGCCGTTGTCAGCACGGATGTTTTAAAAGTGACGGTTACAATTACTGCGGCTGATGTTTAAAGAAATTGATGAAAAGGAAATCTTAATGACATCCTTACTATTTCGTAAAGGTTAATCATGCCGATTGGAACATATTCACCTGGAGCCAGTGGAGACGATTCTGCATTCGGTGGGGGGGATTTCTGGCCCAGCAGCGGAGAAATGTCCTGTTGTGGCGGATTTGATGTTTTCTTTCGTTTCAGGAACGTAGCCATCGCTAATGGTTCTACAATCAATAGCGCTAAAGTCAGCTGGAGAGCGACAAATAACCAAAATGCCATCGATTCCGATGTCGACATTTACGGGAACGATGTTGACGATGCAGTTGCACCCACTTCGTATGCTCAAGCAGCCGCATTGGTTTTAACAACAGCAAAGGTGGATTACGATAATTTACCCCAGCTTGTAACGTACGATTGGTATGATTCGCCCGATATCACATCTATTATTGAGGAAATAATAGGCAGACCTGGGTGGGTTTCAGGCAATGATATAATTATAGTTTTCCAAGGCATATCAGGAACTCAATTTACCATTGCTGGAATCGACCTCGGGTTTGATAGTGAGGCCGATCTTGTAATTGACTATTCGGCACCAGCGCCTACAGAAATAGAAGCAGAAATCACAGAGGGGTTTACCACCTCTGATGTTCCAGACGCTTTTAACCTGACTGATGGAATATCGGAAGGGTTTTCTTCTTCAGATGCTACCGTGGGCATGAACACCACCTGTAAGATATCCGAAGGCTTTAAGGTTAATGCCCTATTAGGCGGTGAAGGTGAAGGTGAAGGTGAAGGTGAAGCGGATTTCACAACGGATGATGCTGCATCCGCCGTTAAAGAACAGTATCCGGTGGAGGAAGGCGAGAGTCTCACCTCAGACGATGCCCTGGCCGTAGAAACAGAAACAACGCTGGCCGAAGGTGTCACTTCTTCCGATGAGATCGATGTGGGCACGGAAGTAATTGTTCCGGAAGGCGCATCGTCTTCTGATGAAATTGATGTGATACACGCAAAATATGTAACCATAAATGAAACCCTCAATCTCTATGGCACATTGGGCTGGGCCTGGGGTAAGACCAACGAAGAAACCTTGGCCTTTACCGAGGCGGTAGACAAGATCCTTTCTATCCCTGTCAATGACCCCTTGACCTTAGAAGATGTGGCAGTCAGCAACTGGACCGGGACGGAATCGGTCGAGTCCACGTTACAGTTTATAGGGAGTCTTATTGTCGGGGAGATATTCAACGAGACTAATTCCGAGACCCTTACAATCACAGACGTACCAACCTACCTGCATAAGATGATATCGGCCATAGCGGACAGCCTTGGTATTACCGAGGCTGTGACCGCGCAGGCTGAGTTTAACCCCGAGATTATTGAGGCCATTGCCATAACCGGGCTTGTGGAAGTCCTGAGCAATCTCTTTAATGCCAATGAAGAAACCCTTACCTTGACGGATACGCTCGGGGTGGGATGGGGCAAGACCCTTGCCGAGACCCTGACCCTGACCGATACGGCCACACCGCTATTTTACGCCATGGCGGCCCTGACTGATTCTATTGCCTTTACGGAAGCGGTCTTACACCAGTTTCAGGTTGATGAGAGCATATCGGACGTTATCGAGTTTGCCACGACCCTGGCTTTACAGCAGATCTTGACGAATACGGTTGAGGATACGCTTGATTTTGAGATTACGGTCGAGTTAGACGGGGAATTGTGGGAGTGCTGGGTTTTGAATACAAACGCCTTCCACGCGTCTGTTTACAGCGGGTATGACTTTAACTCATTCGCGGTCGATAACGATATTGCCTATGGGTGCAAGCCGGACGGGATATACAGGCTGGATGGCGATACGGATGACGGGGACGCCTTCAAGTCCGGGCTCGTACTCCCCGAGAGCCGGTTCGGGACCCCTCATTTTAAAAGGTTCAGAAAGGCCTATTTCGGTCTGGCAGGCGGGACCACCCCGGCCATCAAGATGGAGAATGAAGACGGGACGAGCAACACATACACGATCGCCAATTCCAAGGCAACACCGACCAGGGGAGTGAAGGGCAGGAGGTGGACGGTGAGTGTGGGGGATTTTGATAGTCTGGATTTTGTGGAACTGGTGCCCTTATGGCTGGTTCGATAAAAAAAGTCTCTCACAGAGGCACAGAGGACACAGAGAAAAGATTTATAAATTAGAAACCCTGTGGTCTCTGTGGGCTCTGTGAGAGAAAATCTTTTAAAATTAAAAACTCTGTGTTCTCTGTGTCCTCTGTGAGAGACAATCTTTTAAACTCTGTGCCCTCTGTGGGCTCTGTGAGAGATAATTATGACGAAAGCGATGGAAGACAACTTATGGTACCGGGGTAAGCGGCCCATTATCGACAAGTACCTGTCCGAGCAGAAACAGGCTGAGGATGTTGTGGCCGGCCGGGGGATACTGTACCGCCCGGGGTTTCTCGGGGAGGCGATCACGTCCATTGAACTCAATGCCAAGACCGGGCTATCGGATCTTAATTATCAGATTGTCACGGCGGCGATCGAGCGCGAATTGGCCCAGACCGGTCACGATTACGACATAGCAGTCAAAGAGGCCATGATAGCCTGGGAACTCGAAAAGGCTACTGCTCTCACTACCTTACAACAGGATTTTGCTGATAATAAGAAAGTGCGGGACATGGACGACCAGGAGCTTGACCGTCTTGAGATTACCACGAATCTAAGAAAGCTCGTTCTTATGGCCGCAAAGACCGCCATTGATATTGATATGGAAGAACTCAGACAGGAAATGACCACGGTGGATCAGTCAACCTTCCCGGCTGAAGATGCGTTACTTGCGGCCAGGCTTGCAGCCGGACGGAAGAAACTCGAAGTCATACCCTACATCGAGACGGTGCTTGAGAAACAGCAGCTTATTATAGACGCGGAAGAGGATAACGCAGACCGGAAGACCGCCCTTATCACTGAAAAGGAAATCCTGAACGACAAACGGGAAGACCTGATAGATGCCAGGGAGCTGATAGCCGATGCCATAGTTACCCTGATAGCGGCAAAACAGGCCCTTGTGGTAAAGCGGGAAGGTTTAATAGACGCGAAAGAGCTTGTGTCTGGTCAGGAAACACTTAATGTGGGATATCTTAACTTATACATACAATCACTAACTGGTCTGGATGCTGAAAAGCAATCTCTTATCACGGCCAAGAAAGCCCTAATCCCTTATATCCATAACAAGTCTTCAGCCTTGATTGCCTATACCGCTGAACTTGACGCTTGGGTAATAGTCAAAGACGCCATTGCCACCATTAAAGAACAGATTTCGTCCGAAATGGAGCTTAGAGTAGACAAGAAGGGTGACATCATAGATGCCAAGGTAGACCTGAATGATCTAAAGTTGGATTTACAGGAGGCCAAGATTAACCTTGAAATTGCCAGAATGACCGGAAAAAGCGATTTAATGACTCAGAATATAAAAAATGCGGCTTTGATGCTTGCGGAGCGTGAAACTTCTTTCAATGCCAAGATAACAAGGGAGAGTGCGTTGACAAGTGGCCAGATAGACCTTGATCTTTATGACGCTCAAGTTGGTTTTGAAACTACATCAGAGGTAAACGATATTGAGTTTGATGCAGAAAGAATCGCCGTTATTAAAATTGCGCGAGCCCGAATAAGAGAAAAAACAGATACCGCAGACATAGCGGCCAATGCAGAATTGACGAGTGAGTTAGTTCATTTATTGGCATAAATAAGGCGCAAGGGAAAAAGTCTCTCGCAGCAGGAACGGCGAAGGCGCAGCAGGAACGGCGAAGGTCAAAAGATTGTCTCTCACAGAGGACACAGAGGACACAGAGTTTTTACAAATAACTAATAACGAATAACGAATAACCAGTATCCAGTATCCAGTAACCAGCATCCAGTAACCAGCATCCAGTAACCAGTATCCAGTATCCAGTATCTAGTATCCGGCCGGAGGCCGACATGACATCCACAATCTATGAAAGAGGACAGGCACGGGAATCAATCATCTGGAACCCGTTTGAGTATAACGGGCCTTTCAACACCGTCCATGACGCTGAGAGAACTATCATATTTGGGCTCTATGCGAACACCTACCTTTATGGACATAATTACCTGAACGAGATCGAAACAGAAGATCTTGCGCGGTTGGTTGATAATTACACCGTTGCCATTGCTCAGATTACCAATGATGAGGCGCAGCTTGCCCTTGATGTTGCGGCCAGGCGGTATGTGGAACGGATAGAGGGCCAGATCCACGATGAGAACCTGATAACGAGAGACAAGAAGATAGATGCCTTAGATGATGAGTATGACGCGAAGACGGCAGCCCTTGATGCCGATTATGAAGCCATTACGACCATGCAGGCCAAGGTCCAGTTAGCCTGGGACAAGGCAACACAGAAGATAAAAGACCTTGAAATGAGGACCGAGCTTGAGGATGTGGCGCAGTCTCTTGTTGATGTGGACATTACAGAGCAGGAATTGAGAGCCGCTAAGGCTGATCTTGCTGTGATAGAGGCAGGGCTTAAAGGTCTTGACATTCAACTCGCCATCACACAGGCGGGAATTGACCAAACCGATACCGACCGTCAGATTACAGAGGCCGGGATTAAGGTTGATGAGGTAGGCATAGAAGTATCTGAAACAGAGGTTAAGGAATTCGGTGTGGATCTTGATATTACCAATGCTGGTATAGGACTAAGCAAGTCGCGGGCCGCTGGGGAACGTATCAAAAGTGATACGAAAGGGGTTGCTGTCCGAGTTGCAGAGACAGGTCTACAGATTGTAGAAACAGATGCTAAAAAGTCTCAAATTGATGCAGAAATATCTAAGATTGAAGCTGATACTGCGAGGTTGGCATTGGTGGATAGTGAAAAAACCATTGCCAGGGCTGACAAAAGGATAGTCCAGGCAGAGAATAACTTATTGGTAAAAGAAAAGGATCTTATAAAATCACAAGAGGACAACGTAACGGATGAAACAATTTTCATAGATGACCAGAAGATCGAGCAAGAGACATTGGATGGTAAGATTATAGAGCATGATCAAGCTAAACATGATTTTGACATAGGAGTAAGCGAAAAAGAAACCGATTTTGAAGACAACTTAAAGGATATAAAAGTAAATGCTTTTGATACGAAAAGAGATTTGGTTGATGAAGTCAAAGTTAGTAAGGTTGGAGATGCTAACGATAGAATTAGAATCCACGCTATAAGGACTGAAGAGGTTCAACTCCTTGCAGATGCAGCCATTACCGCAGCGCAAAACATAGCTGATGCAAATATAGTAAATACACTAACTCATTCTATAGGATAATTATGCTGAATTATTTTGGCAATTATTTGTCTGAAACTGAAGCTCAATTAGAAGAGTACTTAGGCGTTCGTAATCCGTTTTACGACTATCTTCTTGCCATGAAGACACAAATGCCTGGGGGGGCCAATATTGTTGGTATGATTGCAGCCCGGGTTAAGGCTCTATGGGAAAGCATTGACTTAGGGTTTATGGGTGACAGGCTTACTTATGCTCCAGGAGATCGGACGTTAAACTTTGGGGATAAGAATAACCCAGTCAGAGTTGGTTTAGGCGCACCTATTGACTATGATATTTGGTACGTGTTCGGGGCTGGAAATGTTTTAAAGTTTGGTGGAAAAAGTGTTGAAGAATCAATGGAAAAGATGGCCGGGTTCTTTGAAGAAGTTGACCAAGCTAAACCTTTAATTCCTCCGGTAGAGAATGTTGATCCTAATGTTTTTATCTATCCGCGTTCAGGCGGGACAGTGGGTACTACTTTATTTGCAAGCATGACGTCCGGCCGCATTAATTTAGGGACGAGAAGTCACCAGTATGCAATAAAAGAGGCACGGTTTGAAACATGGCTTACCGGGAACAGTGCCGAATATTATTCAAACGGCCCTAAAGCTCCCGATGGTGACGGTTATGCCGGCTATATTGCTTTTCCCGTAGGGCCTCTTGGGGTAATGTGGCGTATCAGCTTGGCGACCGAATCCTCACTTGCAAGTGGATTAAGCACCAGGGTTGTCCCTATTGGTGCTCAAAATGAGACTATCGAGGGGGGCGAGATACTTCCACCCTTTGACCTCAATAAGAAAGAGACTTGCGGCGAAATGATGATGAACAAGGGCTATATTATAGATGATGATTCTGTGGTTGAAAAATTTGCAGAGGGAGCCGGTACTGACCAACCGCCTTATCACTACTGGCTAAGGTATTGGATCAAAAAAGACAATACCGAGATAGTCCCTGGTGAGTTTTGCGGATTGCTATGCAGACCATGGCCTTTACATTGCTGGTGGAACCAAGAAACAGCTCCTATTGTATATTCAGGGCATTGGGTAGAGACGGAGTTTTATACATCCGGGATCGTTAAAGAGGTTATTGAACCAGAAGACGGAGAGGTCGGCAACAGATATAAGATTTGGGCCAAGAACGAGGAAATTATTGTCAAGAGTTCTGATTTTCTGGAATACGAGGTTGATGAACGTGTGGGCCTGCTCAAGACGTGGAGAGAAGGCAGCGGGGATAGTGGCGGATATATCGGTCCGGTGTCGGATATTGGGGAGCCTGCCAATTTCAACTGGAAGAATTTGAGTTTATTGGATACCGGGGAGGCGCTGACGGAAGATTGGGTTATTGTGCCTGCAGGGTTCTACGAAAGTTCAGGTAGCAGTGTGGGAGGTTAAAAAAGGGTATCTCACAGAGGCACAGAGGGCACAGAGAAAAGATTTATAAATTAAAAACTCTGTGATCTCTGTGAGAGAAAATCTTTTAACATCTGGGGGATAGGAAAATGGCAACATCAGCAATAGACAATTTAGAACGTAAGCAGTTTGCAGGAGCTATTCGAAAGGCGATATTGGAACGTATTCGTCAGCCCCAGGGCCAGGGCTACACGGGAGGGCCTACGGCGGGGGCAAGACCCATGATGAGTTTTAGTGGGGGATCAGCAGCGGATGCCCAGGCTTTTAACGATAAGAGAACCCGTCAAGCCTTGTATGGAAAGTACGGCAAAGGCGGGATACTGCGTGAGCGGATACGGGCAAAGAGCTTGAGCGATATTGCCGGACGGGGGATGACGGCAAAGGACCGGGCGGATATAGAACTGAAGAAGAGGGAGTTGGATATAAAAGAGAGAGATCCATTCCTAAACCCCCCGCTCATAACGGGAAATGAAGGGCAGGGAGAGATTGCAACCCTGCCGCATACCGGGGAGCCGCTGGCTGCGCCGGCATTATTGGGCGGGGAGCAGTTTCAGCCGCCTGCAGCGCCGGCGTTGAGAGATGCGGCGCCGGCTGCGCGTAGGTCCGGTGGCGGTGGGATTACGGTTCCGCCGTTACGAGAGGGGGAGCGCCGGGATCCCCGGATGGCTCCGCCGGGAACGTATAGTGCGCCGGGTGAATATGATCCGGGGTTAGGCGCAAGGATAAGGGAGCAAATTGAAGGCGCCCGAGCGAATGAACGTTTTACGCCGCCGGCTGAGCAAACCCCATATGGTGGAGATTATGATACACCTGGGGGTGGCGGGCCGGATTATGAGGCTGAAAGCTATAAGCCGCCATTGCGCGAGGTTGCGCAGACTGCCCGGAAACCCGAGGTAAGCGTAGCCGAAATAGCAAAGGCACTGAAAGCGGCAAGCGCAAGACCCGGCAAGACCCGGGCGTCTTCTGCGGAGAGCACGAAAGAGAAAGGACTCGCCTGGTTGAGTAAATTGATTGAGGGGTTGTGGCCCAAAGGCCAACCTCATGATCTATTATATAGATAGGGTAGACTTCCTTAGAGAGAGACCATGCCATCTTCAAATTTAGCTGATATTGCGGGGTTTATACGTCAGGAGCAGGAGAAGGACGAGCGGCTGTTAGCCTCATTGGCGCGCCCGCAAAGGCCCAAGGCCCATACTTATACGCCCGAGGAGCGGTTTGGGTTTATCTCGCAGCGGGGCAAGGAGCTGATCCGGGATAATCCCGACCGGGATTCGAAGCTCCTGCAGGCCGGGATCGATGAGATAGGGGAATGGAAGGAGGCCCCGAATAACTATCCGGTCCTCGAGGACTTGGAACGGTACGGGGCCGAACGGATGAAGAGGGTAGAAGAGGCAAGCCCTGGCGCACTGACCGAAGCCGCGAAAGGTGTTGGAAGGGCGGCGCTGCGATGGAATGAGGCCGCAAATACGGGATTGCAATGGCTCGGAAAACAGGCCGAAAGCGGCTGGTTGGAGCGAAAGTTAGGTGTTGCCGATGCAGGTGGAAAAATCGCTGAGTGGGCTGAAGGCAATGTAGAATTCCTTCAGCGGAAACAGAAGGAATGGGGTCTTGAACAAGCTGAAAAGTTTAAGGGAAAGAATGCAATAGATAATCCTGAAATACTTAAAGACGCTTCCTGGTGGGCCGGAACGCTTGCGGAGTTTGGTACAGACCTTGGGGCTATGATTTTACCTTCCATGCAAGCCCATAAAATAATCACTACAGCAGGAAAGGCCACCAAGATGGCCCCTGCCCTTATAAAAAGTCTCGCAGACATAGGGGCTAAAATGACGGGAGGCGCCATTGGAGTAGGGCTTGAAGCAACCGCAACTTACCAGAATGTTTTAAAGCAAACCGGTAGCCACGAGGAAGCGACCCTTGCGGCCGGTTTGTTTGCTCCCGCGGTGTTTGCCTTGAACGCTTTTTCTGTGGGTAAGTTGATGCAACATGCCGGTCAGGGGTTAATGGCTAAAGGCGGCAAGGCTTTAGTGAATTTCTTGACTGAAGGCACTACCGAAGCACTGGAAGAGCCCGCGGAAGTGGCGTCACAACTTGCAGCGAAAATAATACAAGGCAAACCCGTTCCTGAAGAGTGGAAAGAAATGTTTTCGGACTCCATGAAGCAGGCGGCAACGGTATTTCTTCCCGCCGGAATAGCCGGGGGCGGGATGTCTATGGCGACAGGCGTAGGGCGCGAGGCGGAAAAGCCGGTCGATGACGGCCAGGGGATGGGGGCGGATACCGGGCAGGTGGATGAGGTAGGCGAGGCAGAATCCAGTATCCAGCATCCAGAATCCAGTATCCAGCATCCAGTATCCAGCATCCAGCATCCAGAATCCAGTATCCAGCATCCAGAATCCAGTATCCAGCATCCAGAATCCAGTATCCAGAATCCAGTAGGTGATGCGCAGACGGAGATAAAAGAGATTGGGGCGGAAGGGATAGCGCTTGAGACGCTTTTGGAGACGCCGATCGAGGAAAGATTGGACCTGCCCGCCAGTGCCAGGCGTTCGCAGGCGGGTGTTCCACGTGGAACGGAAGAACAGCGGGAGGGCGAAGCGGTTTTACCTGATATCGTCCCGCCGGAGACCTCACCCCCTCCGGCAGCGGTCATCCCTCCAACGCCTCCGGATCAGGGCGCCACCCCCGGTCCGGAGGTCCCTCCTCTTACCGAAGAGGAGCGGGCGGAGTTGTGGGAGATGGCGCTGTCTGATGAGTTTGTGCCCGAGGATCTGCGGACGGTGGATTTAGAGCAGATGGCAGGGGCACTGGAGGTGGAGTTACCGGAGGGGTATGGGAGATTTGAGCTGCTTAAAGGGGTGAACGATAAGATAGGGGCAGAAAAAAAAGAAAGTGGTCAGGAGGCAGTGGTCAGTGGTCAGGAGGCAGTGGTCAGTGGTCAGGAGTCAGTGGTCAGTGGTCAGAAGGAAGCGGCAGAGCCTGCCGTAATCCGGACTAAAACAGATAAGCCTTTTAAGACGGAGAAGTCTGCGGCGGCGGGTTTGAAAAAGGCCAAGAAGTCAGAGTTTGACTACGATTTAATCAAAGAGGGTGACGGGTATATATGGCAGGAGAAGGCTGAAAAGCCGACCGGGGATGCAAGGCTGATTCTTGAAGAGGAAAAGGCTACGGCGCATCGCAGGGAGTTGTTGCGGGATGCCCCGGATTTCCAGACCGCCGTTAAACACGCAGGGGGGCTGAGAACAACCCGTATGAGTTATAAGGGCGAGATCAGGGATATCACCAAAGGCCCCGGCGGGGTCTCTATATCCATACTGAATAATAAGACCGGTCTCGGGACCGATGAGATGACCCTGGCTATGATCGAGGCGGGATGGCTGCCGCAAGATGCCACGGAAGATGATCTGATAGAATATATCGAAAACAATCCCACGGAGAAGCTCTCTGACTATGAAAGTGAAGAACACCTTGACAAATTGCAGGAGGATGAGTATATAAGGCAAAAGGACCGTGAACGCGAAGCGGGGGAATCAGAAGATGACATTGATGCAGCTGAAAGAGATGGCGAAAGAGAGGCGGATCAGGAGCTGGAAGAGGCTTATGCGGAAGCTGAACGCAAAGCCAAAAACGGAGAATACGACCAAGACGCCATAGATGAGCTTGATATATGGTTCAAAGAACAGCAATCTCTCTTTGGTAAACCTGAAGAACCTCTTTTAAAGCCGGAAGAACTAACCAAGAAGGAAAGATTAGCCCGGGCACAGGATGAGGCCAAAAAGAAAGGTCTCACCAAGAAGGGTAAAAAGCCGGTATTTCCCGCTGACAAAGGTATAAAACCCGCTAATGTTGGACGACAACGAGGGTTATTTGAAAATGAACAAGGACAGATCGACCTCTTTGACGAGGGGGTTGAGGTACCGCAAAATGAACAACCGATTTATGAAAACACCGAGCCCGAAGAAATTGCACTTGTGCCTGGTAAAGAAGAAGGCCGTGCCTTACCCGGTGCTGGACGTGTGCAATATCGGACCTCCGGAAATATTAAAGCGGCAGGCAACGTGGTTACAAACACCGCAGACCTCGCCACCCTCCTCGCCCGGATCCGAACCGAGCCAGACGAATATTTCCTCTCAGTAGCCGTTGACGAGAACGGCACTATTCTTGAAATTCATGAGCATAGCAAGGGCGGCAGGTCCGCCGGCACTGTCTTTTCTGATATTGTAGTGGGTCGCGCTCTCCAGGTCCCCGGGGTTGCCAAGGTTTATTTTGCCCATAACCATCCATCGTATAACCCGGCCACTTCTTCCCCGGATGTTGCCATAACCAAGGATATAAACAGGCTCCTTAAAATTGCCAAGATCCCCACTGAATCAATAATCATCACTGGTAAAAAATACCTCGATTTCACACCTACCGATACCGGCACCCCTAAGCGGATCAAACCTGCTTTACGAAAGACCCTGCTTAAAAAGGTAAGGCGCAGGACTGGCAGGGCCTATGCGCCACAGGTCCCGGGGCTAACAAGCTCTGCACAGGTAATACCCTTTTTTAATCAAAGCCTGAATAACGAGGACGGGATCTTGCTGTTAACCGGGCAGAATGTACCGGTTGCATTTCTACCCTTTGTCAAGGGCCGGAGTATGCAGCAGACCACCCTTGACATACTTAAGCTCGCAGAAAAGATTAACGCCTCGACACTGATTATAAAGAACGATTCGGACAGCACTGCCCGAAAACAGTATGTCCAGGGACTGGTAGAGGAAAACCTCGGGAGCTTAAACCTTTTAGATGTATTGGAAAAGGGGAAGTCGTATGCCGACGGTGAGCTTGCTCAATACCGCGCCGGGCGGCTTGGAGAGGATGCACGGGATGCCCGGTTGGGGAGTGATGTGCGGCTGTCCATAGCCTCCACAAAGACCCCCAAAGGTCTATCCGGGCCTGTTGTTAAGGATCTTTCCGAATCACTTTCCAAGGTGTTTAAGGGGCTTCGCGCTCATGAGATTGTGACGCTGGGTTCTGAGGCTGAGTTGTCGGCTGATGTGGCGGAGCGGGCCAAGGCAGGGCGGGAGGAGCCGTCGGGTTTTTTGACGCGGGGGTTGTATGATACTGATCCTGCGACCGGGAAGCGGACTATTTATCTGTTTACCGATGCTATGGACAGCAAGCAGGATGTGGTCGATGTCTTTGTCCATGAGGCGTTCCATGACGGCGTGGCTTCGGGTCTGGGTGACCGGGCCAAGGCTGTTCTGACTAAGATTTATGAGGAGAATAAAGGGGCAGTAGGTGTTGTGGCCGAGGCCAGGGGCCTGGATCTTGAGACGGAGAAGGGCCGGGCCGAGGCGGCGGAAGAGTGGGTTGTGGAGGGAATGGTCAATGACACCCTGCCAAAGACCGTGTGGGATCGTATTATCCGGGCGGTCAAGGCGATGCTGCGTAAGGCCGGGATTAATGTGAGATATGGATATCGGGAAATTGGCTTAGGAACAAAGTATCGGGAGGGAGATATTAGAGGGGTGATTCGGGAGGCGGTGGTTGGAAGGGAAGAGCAACGAGGTAAGCGACAGACTCCGATAACGATTGACGAACGACGAGGTAAGCGACAGACTCCGATAACGAATGAAAAGAAAAAGGGCATCCGAAAGGAAGGGAAACCCAAGCCGGCGAGTGTGGCTGGGTTGACTGGGGATCGGGATGCGAAGCGGTCGGCTTTGCGGCGGTTTTGGGGGCATTTTAAGGAGTTCTGGAAGCCGTTTTCTACTGTGCCGGAGGGGGATGAGGCGCTGTTTGCCAGATATGAGGGGATGGGCGCCGCGGCGCGGGCATTGCGATATATCGACAAGATCCACGAGAAGTTGGACGCCTTTCCGGATGAGGTGAAAAAGGATCTTTTCCGCTTTATGGACGGGCAGATCGACGAGAATCTTCTGCCTGAAGAGGCCCGGTCTTTGGCAGTGGCGCTGAAGGAAAAGACCACGGTCATCGGGCAGATGCTGGTGGACCGGGGGATTATCAGCCAGGAGAGCTTTGATAAGATGAAGGGGCATTATGTCCATTATATGTATGCGTATCATATATTAGGGGATAAAGTCGGTGCAGTGACCACCTCCACGGGTAAGCTGAATCTCTCCTATGCCAAACAGCGAAAAGACCTCACCGCGGATCAAAAAAAGGCCCTCGGTCTGATCGAAGACGCATCGATCGCCATACCCGTGGGTATGGGTAAGGCGCTCACCGATATTGCCAAGTTCGATTATCTCGAAAAGATCGCGGCAAACGATAAATGGGTATGGACGCCGTCTATGGTGGAGGTACCGAGATGGCCCGGACGTAAAGGGCAAAAGACTACCGTCAAGATGGGGATCGGCAAGCTGATCGAAGAGGTGGATAAATATAAAGAGATGATGGAAAAGTCTCCGTCCGAGGAGATCAAGAAAAAACGGGATTACCTGCAGGCCGCTCTCGACAAGGCCATTGAAGACACAAAGAACGTACCCGGGGACTACACCCAGCTCCCCACTACCAAGAGCTATGGCCCGTTGGCAGGGGCGTTTGTGCAGACGCCGATCGCAAAGGATGTGATGCCGGTTGTGGCGTTTTACTCTGACAAGGGCAAGGTGTGGGAGACATTGGGCCGTATCGAGACCGAGGGTATGGCCTTGTTTAAGATGGGCAAGGTGGCGCTTAATTTCCCTACGGCCTTCAGGAACGTGATCTCAAATATCATGCAGAATAATATGAGGGGAAGACCCTTATTGTCTGTGATGTTTAAGGACATCCCTGCTGCATTAAAATCAGCAACGGCAAAAGATGAGTATTACGAGGAGGCGTTTAGTCACGGGATTTTCAATACAAGCTGGGCACAGACCGAGATAAACGATGTTTTGGACGAGGTCCGTAAGGCTCAAGCGGCCGGCGGCGGTTACCATAATGCCCTGATGTTGATCAAGCGGCTGGCACGCTGGTACGGGAAGATCGACGATTTCAGTAAGCACGCCATATTTTTGCAGATGCGTAAGGCAGGACATACGGTAGATGAGTCGGTATTGGAGGCCATGAAGTGGGGAATGGATTATTCTCTCGCCTCCCGGTCTGTTAAAAGTGCGAGAAAACACTACATTCCATTTGCCTCTTATCAATATAAGATAGCCCCGCTCATTGCCGAATCGCTCAAAAAGCGACCCTGGGTGATCCTGAAGTTTATGGCCGTGCCCTTTGCCATGGAGGCACTGACCCGGTCCATGTTCGATCTCGATGACGATGACTGGGATGATCTGGAAAAGCAGCTCCCGGCCTATATCAAAAAGTCGGCATCCATGATGATCCTGCCGCGAAAGACGCCTGAAGGCCAGTGGCAGTGGGTGAACGCGGAATATTTCTTTCCCTGGGGCAACTGGCTGAACCTGGGCCGGGACGTGTCCGATAGGGACGCGGGCGAGATCTTCAAGGGACTCGGCATTTCAAACCCGTATCTCGATGTTGCATGGATGATAAAATCGGCCGTGCGCGATCAGCCCCCGCAGCATCCTTTCTATGGCACCCCCTTATACAACAAGCTGGATCCGGCGCCTATGAAGGCGGCCAAAGTGGTCCAGTTTCTGGCCTTTACCTGGATGCCGTCTATGCTGTCTCCGGATAAGGGGGCCCTGGGTTACAGCATCAAGGCCGTAGAAGGCAAGAAAGACAAATGGGACAAAAAGGTCACACCGGGACAGGCCTTTGCCCGCTGGTTCGGGTTTAATATTGTGGCCGTGAGTCCGAGCCAGACCCGGGCTATTGCCGCGGTGAATGTCCAGGATCTAAGAAAGGAGCTGTACCGGATAAAGAATGATCCGCAGAAATCGGATGAGCAAAAAGCCGCGGCTGAGCAGCGATATCGCGAAAGACTGGCCGAGATAGCCGAGACCGGGGCCTCCGGCGCCATACTACCCATTGTCAAGAAAAAGGGAAAAGATCCTGTTTATGAGACCCTGATCCGAATGTTGAAGCAAGGGGCGAGTTTGCCGGGTCCCGCCGGACGGACTTTTTCGTGGGGCGGTGTGAAGCATAAGATGGGAAATGACCAGTACGAGAACTACCTCGAGCGGACGAGTAACATGGCGAGACCGAGATTAGAACGGCTGATGAGTGCGAGCGGATGGGCCAACAGACGGGAAGAGTGGAAGGAGCGTATGATAAAGCGGATTGTCGCAGGAGCGAGGAAGAGGGCGAGGAGTGAGATGAAACGCAGAATGGGGCGAACGGCCAGGAGTCAGAAGTCGGAAGTCGGAAGTCAGTAAAAAAAGATGAAAAAGGCTCTCACCCCAGTACCATCTCCCGGAGCTACGGGGCAGGCAGAGGGCACAGACCCGCCTGCCATCGCCTGGCACTGGCGGGCAGGGGGCACAGAGAAAAGATTTATAAATAAAAAAACTCTGTGATCTCTGTGGGCTCTGTGAGAGATGTTTTTTACTTGACAAACAGGAAATCATTATGAGACCATAAAGAGCAAGATACCCGCCTGCCTCGCGTTGCGAAGCATTGCGGGCAGGGACAAAAGACGCGCCAGGGCCTGATCCGCCCGGGCGTATAGAGGTTATAAGGCCGGTATGGAGGTTTCTCCGTACCGGCCTTTTTTTTGTCTATCGCCTCTTTAACCAACAAACCCAACAAACACTGGATTCCCGCCTTCGCGGGAAGACTTCAGGAAGGAGGCCCTACCATGATCAATTCTAAGACCATTCAATATCCCTTTGCCCATAAGGACCTGGTTACCAAGGTCGAATACAGCAACGGATATCCGCTCTATATCGGACGCGCCGCACCCGGAACCCTGGCGGCAGCCGCGGCCTGGCAGATCTCCAAGCTGACCTATACGGCGGTCTCGCTGGATCCGGGAATATACAAGTGTTATTCGGAGACCATCACAGCGGGCACCACCTATGCGGCCAATGAACTCGATATCGGCGCGGATCTACAGACGCTTCACGGCGCCGCGGTCCGGATCCCGGCAGATAACGGTTTTATCATCGCAAGCGACGATCTCAATATGAGATTCAATGCCGTGGGCCGTGATGTGATCGAGTTTGACGTGTCTGTTATGGGGAAAATCTGGACCTTTAACCAGTTGGATCTCCCCATGGACAAGATCTTTTTTGACAACAGCCAGTCCGGGGCCTCGGACGTGACGATCCAGGTCCTGGCCGCGGCCTCCAAACTGATGGAAAGCGATATCCAGTTTGCGAGCGGGGTCAATGACTATAACAAGGTGTGGGATGATCGAGCCGGTTACACTTATAGTTAGAGGCGTGAGGAATAAAAGATAAAAAAGGCTCTCACAGAGGCACAGACCCGCCTGCCATCGCCTGGCACTGGCGGGCAGGGGGCACAGAGAAAAGATTTATAAATAAAAAAACTCTGTGATCTCTGCGGGCTCTGTGAGAGAAAATCTTTTAAAATTAGAAACTCTGTGATCTCTGTGCCTCTGTGAGAGATAATTCTTATGCCTGATTTTCGACAAAAGACTCATGTGGTAAAGCCCCTGCAGGACATCCGCAAGCGTTTCGAGCTGTTGTCTACCCGCCGGGTGCTTTTGATTAACCGTCTGGGCGGGATCGGCGATATCCTCTGTGCCCGTCTGCTCTTCGAGGACCTGAAGCAAGTGCCCGGTGTCGGCGAGGTCACCTTTGCGGTCCCCCGGAAGTATTTACCCCTGATCCAGGACCATCCCTTTATCGATCATAAGATCGCGGTCGAGTCCCTGAATATGGACACGGTAGAGGATCACTATGTCCTGATCAAGGATATCACCATGGTGCCCGGTAAGGTCGAGCGCCGGGCCATGCCTGAGGTAACCCGGAACCGGGCCGATGTTTTGGCCGGGTCCATTGGCCTGTCCCTGACCTCACATCGGGGTCATCTGACCTTTACGGATGAAGAAATGACCTTTGCCCGTGAATATCTCGACCGGTTGGGTCCGGGAAAGAAGATCGGAATCGCGCCGGTTACCTCCCACCCTTCGAAGGACATCCCCATACCACTTGTGCAGGATCTGATCGGTTGGTGCCGGCAGGAAGGGGCGCTTCCCCTGATATTTCATGATAGGGATCTCCCGATCAAGGGCGGAATAACCTGCCGCGGTCTCGGTCTCAGAGAGTGGATGGCCGTGACATCCTTATTAGACGCGGTGGTTGCCCCGGCATCGGCCATGTTCTGGATTTCTCAGCTCACTGCGAGGCCCACGGTGGCCGTATTCGGGTGCGAAGACCTGCGGGTTTTCGGGAAATACCACCTGAACCTGCGAATAATAGAGCGACGGGCCAAAGGGACCCGGCTGCCATATTCCACAGTGGTGGGAAAACAGGACCGGGTAGAGCCGTTTAAGGGCGACTGGGTATACTGTCCCTGCTGGGATGCGCTCAAGTGCGCGTACAAGGAGTGGGGAGATTATCCGCCCCTCTGTCTCGAATCGATCCAGCCGGAGGAGATCACCCGTGAGTTAAAGGAGATATTGAACGCCCCTGATCCGGCAGAGGCCTTTGACCGGGATTATTTTATGAAGCGGGGGCATTTAGGCTGGTACAACGCGGAGGCCTGGGGCACTGACAACACGTTCCACCAGAGTTATGCCGGGTTTATCATCGACGTGTTAGGGCTTTCGCCCGGGGACCGGCTGTTGGATGTGGGGGCCGCGTTCGGGGATCTCGTGTATCACCTGCGCCAACAGGGTATCGACGCCCACGGGGTGGATATCTCCAAATATACGGTTAAAACCCGGCACGTTTCGACCCTGAAGCAGGCGGATGTATCCATGGGTCTGCCTTACAGAGACGGGTTCTTTGATGTGGTAATTTCGAGGGACTGTCTCGAACATATACCGGAGACGCGGGTACTTGATGCGCTAAACCATATCGAACGGGTCCTAAAGCCCGCAGGGCTGGCCTTTCTTGCCATTGCCACGGATTATTTTGATAAGGAGACCCAAAAACGGGTGCACAAAATCAAGCAGGACCCGACCCATGTCTGTATCCGGGATACGACCTGGTGGCACTGGAAGCTGAAAAAAGCCGGGCTCATACCCGATGACGCGGTCGGCGGCCGGGTATCGGCGCATCCGTTGGTGTCGGGGAATCGATGGGAGATATTTACGGCAAGAAGTGGGAATGGGACGGGGGTGGGAAAAGATGAACATCGAGGTAAGCGAAGACTCCGATTTTGAATAAAGGGCAAAAAAGTCTCTCGCAGAGGCACAGAGGGCACAGAGAAAAGATTTATAAATTAGAAACTCTGTGATCCCTGCCCGCCAGTGCCAGGCGATGGCAGGCGGGTCTGTGGGCCCTGTGAGAGAAAATCTTTTAAAATTAAAAACTCTGTGTCCCCTGCCCGCAATGCTTCGCAACGCGAGGCAGGCGGGTCTGTGGGCTCTGTGAGAGGAAATGATGAAAAAATTTCTGTTTGTGCATGATATTGAGAAGGGCTGGTTGGAGAAACACCGCACGGCCCGGGAGGCGACGCAGAATGTGGCCGTGTGCTGGATGAAATGCTGGGACTGGAAGAACAGGGAGGCCGAGTGTCAGTCCTGGCAGGAGGTGACGGTAGAGGAGTGCAACCGGTTTGAGTATGTCATGTTCTGGCTGCTGACCGAACCGGGCAACCCGGAGAAGTACGAGAAGATCCTCCGGGTGATCCGCGAGATGAAAACCGCGAGCATCGCGTACTGTGACGGACCGGTAGGCTGGGGGTATCAGATGAATTCACTCCCCCTGCCCTTTAAAAAAACCTGGCTCAGTATCTGCCGCGAGGCAGAACATATGTTTTGTTATTCGAGGGACGAGAGTATTCCCTACTGGCGGGCGATCCGCGGGGGTGGGCATTTTCACTCGGTCGAGTATCCGTATCCGATCGAGGTATCGAACGGCAGGCATTTTCACGCGATCGACCGGCCGCATCCCGTAGAGGCGGCAGAGACAGTGGGGGATATCCCGAAAGGGTCTTATGTGGCATTGGGCAAGGGTATCCAGAATGTCAATGAAGAACGAAATATCTTCTCTTCCCTGGCCGTGGCCCGGTTTCTCCGCGACAGATACGGACTATCCGTGTTTTTGCATACGGCCACTCCGATCGAAGACGCGGCCGTCATGCGGGACAGTTACGCATTGGTCGGGCTGACCGACGTGGAGGAGATAGAGTTGAAGCCCTGGGGCCGGTATCTCAAGGACCTGGCCCGTGCCCGGATCGCCGTGCATCTCGATATCTTAGAGACCCGGGGGCAGTTCCCCTTAGACTGCGCCACGGTGGAGGTACCGCTTGTGTGCAGCGGGTCTGTGGCCGGGGAGCGGTTGTTTCCGTACACCTATATCCAACACCCGCGCGATATCGACCGGGCCTGTCATCTGGCGGATCGGCTCCTGAAAGAACCGGAATTTTACAAAAAAGTGGTGGATCATGCCCGCAAGGCCATAAGGGCCTACTCCTACGAGTCGGTCCGGGAGCAGTTTGAAATGGCGGTGGCATCATGAAAGAGCGATGGGAACCGATACGGAAGCAGATTAATTTCAAGACCTTTATCTATATAGGCGGCGGGCTCGGTGATGTGGTGCATCATTATAAGAACAACGCCTATTTCAGGATATTGGCGAGCCTCAGGGACTATTTTCCCCTGCTGCGGGTATATCTTTATTTAGACGGGAAGAATCCCGGTCTGACCCGGCAGATCTTTGAAAAGGATCCGGGGATAGATGAGATCGTCACGGCCCACCAGAGGGGCGGTGACTTCAACTGGACCCATATCGACCGGTTTATGCGCGATACCTGCCGGATCGATCCGGGGGCTATGGCGGCCTATACGTCCGGGATGGATCCGGAATGGGTCGTCCGGCGTGTGGTCAACCGTATCTATCCCCTGATCCGGTTTCCGAGGATCCGGGCTATCTGTATGGATGATTTTTTTCAGCAGATGGATCTGACGGTAGACGAGTTTGACTTTGAATTGGCCGAGGTCGCCTGCGGGCCGGATGACCTGAAGGCGGCAAAGGCTCTGATCCATAAGGCCCGGTCCGACGGGTTGTGTATTATCGGTATCCATCCCTTTACCCATGATCCGGGCAGGGCGTGCTATCCGGTGAACCGATGGAAGCTGATCATCCGGGATCTGCTGAACCGGAACTATGCAGTGGCCGTATTCGGCGCCCCGGACGAGCGCGAACCGTTTAAGGAGATCCTGACCGGGGACCGGGTGATCGATCTGACCCATGAGATCGGAATCAGGACCAAGACGGCTATCCTCAAGCAATGCGCGGGGTGTATCACCATTGACGGTGCCATTATGCACCTGTCCTGGCTCCATGCCATACCCACGGTGAGTATTGTAGAGCGGACCCCTGACTGGAGCCCGAGTTTTACCACGAATGTCCACGGGTATCACTGGGCCTCGATCGCCGAGGAACCCTTTGCCCGCCGGGTCATTGTCGAGCAGGGCAAGGCCGGGGATATCGATCCGGGAGAGGTTGTGAAAACCGTTATGATGCTGGCGCCGTTTAAGGGGATGCGGACGAGTAAGGTGTGGAGAGATCAGTTGTGAAAAAAAGATGAAAAAGGCTCTCACAGAGGACACAGAGGACACAGAGAAAAGATTTATAAATAAAAAAACTCTGTGATCTCTGTGGGCTCTGCCTGCCCCGTAGCTCCGGGAGATGGTACCGGGGTGAGAGAAAATCTTTTAAACTTTGCGCCAGCCTGGAGAGCTGAAATTATGGAGAAGAGTATCGGGCAGTTGGTGGATGATCTAAGTATCGCTAATATCAAGATCTGGCATTTGCAGGACAGGGTGTCGGCAGGGGATGATGATAAAAAGGTCGCGGAAGCGGCCAGGCAGATTATCGTGGAGAACACGTACCGGTGCAACCTGGTCCGGGCTATTGATCAGGCCCTGGGGCAGGAGGCGTCATACAGTGAGGTGAAACTGTTTCACTGTATGACCAATAACAAATAACTAATATCCACTATCCAGTAACCAGTATCCAGCATCCAGCATCCAGTAACCAGTAACCAGTATCCAGTAACCAGCATCCAGTATCCAGTAACCAGTAACCAGTACCCGGAGGCTGACATGGTCTGTAATAAGGTGTTTGAGGATAAGGATTATGAGGGCTACGTGGATATTGTGGCCAGGTTGAAGGCTACGGCCCGGGGTCTTGATGCGGACGGGATAAAAGGTGTCCCGACCGGCGGGGTCCGGTTGTGGGAGTGCGCCCACGTGGCGGGCTGTATCCGGCCCAAGCGGGGGGATGTGGTGCTGGATATCGGGAGTCACAGAGGCCTGCTCCCCTTCTATCTGAGGGAGTTGGGATGTATCGCTCACGCTATTGATCCCGATCCGCCCGATCAGGAGTTTCTGGACTATGCGTCGAATCAGCGGTGGATTGTCTATAGGGAGGCCGACATATACGCGATCCCGTATCCGGACAGGTGTTTTGATGCGGTCACATCCATCTGCGTGTTGGAGCATCTGGTGGAGGACTGCGCCGAGGACGAGTTTGTAGACCGGATTGCCGAGGCCGTCCGGGAGGTTATGCGGGTCCTGAAACCGGGGAGGGTGTTTGCCAGTACCGTTGATTTTTACGTAAAGGGGTTTAACACATTCCGCACCTTTCACCGGGACCTGCTGTACGAGATAGTGGAGGCCGTGGCCGATGTGGCCGTACCGGTCGGGGATCTGGATTACGACATCCCGGACCCCTGGGCCTATTACATCGAAAACAGCACAGTGTACGCCGCAGACGACCCGCGCCGGCACGAACATATCGAGAAATTGAAACAAAAGATACTACCCGACAACCTGTTTACCTGCGCGGCCCTGGTGTTGAGGAAGATGGTATGACCTTACGATGGGATCTATTATTACCGACAAAGACAACCCTGATCAGGGAACGTGATCCAACTATCGCGGACGCTGACTATGATTACGCTGTTATTTGGGTGAACAAGCTGACTAACAGCGCATGGCTGTTGAAGGACAGTACCATGCAAGTCCTTCCGCCTACGACCGGGACTGTGGTTGATGTTGCCACGGCTCCAACCATAAGCATGACGGAGTTAGAGACAACGGTGGATAACCTTCAGAAGGAAATAGACGATGAAATGATGCGTAAGTCGGTTTATGACGCAGATGAAAGTGACATCGTAGATGAGGCGGAAGCTGTTGATGGCGGGAGTTTCTGAGATAGTTATTGGTTATTAGTTATTAGGGAAAGGCCCAAATAACGAATAAATAAAGCAAAAGGAGAATAAATCATGGCAAATACAATTCAAGTAAAACGTGGAGCGTTCGCCTCTCTGCCGACACTGGCAGCGGGAGAGTTCGGTTTCAGTACTGACACCAAACAGATCCATATTGGTGATGGAGCGGCAAATCACGAAGTTTTGATGCATGCCCTGTTTGACGCGCAGTCTCTGTTGGCAGCGGTTACGGATGACACCCCTGTCGCGGTTACGGTGGCGGAACAGAGAATCGTCGGTCGTAAGACGGCCGGAGACATCGCCGCCCTTACAGGCGCGGAGATTATGGCAATTTTATCCGGTCAGGCCGGCGCTGATTTTGCGATAAATACTCATAAGATTACGGGGGTTGTGGACCCTACGGCCGATCAAGACGTGGCAACCAAGAATTATGTTGATGCTACATTGAGCGGCCTCGATCTTCATGCTTCGTGTAAATTGGCCACGGCCGCGGCATTGCCTGCATGTACTGCGGCGGGGTCGGGAGTGGGGAAAACGCTGACGGCAGATGCGGTGGGTATTTTGACGGTTGATGGAGTAGCCACTGTTCTCAACGATCGAATTCTGGTTAAAGACCAGGTCACGGGCGCTGATAACGGTATTTACAAGGTCACGACCGAGGGAACGGCGGGCGTTGCTTTTATCCTAACCAGGGCAACGGACTTTGATGCAGATGCAGAGGTGACCGCCGGGGCTTTTACTTTCATCGAGCAGGGTACGGCTAACGGTGATGAGGGCTGGATTCTTACCACGAATGATACCATTACGGTTGATACAACCGCTCTTACCTTTACGCAGTTCTCAAGCGCGGCGGCTCCCGTGGCAGATTTTGTCGGGTTGAGCGATACACCAGCGAGTTATAGCGGTGAAAGCTTGAAGATAACCCGCGTTAATGCTGGTGAAACAGCGCTTGAGTTTGTGGCTTTTGCAGCCACTTATTTAGAAGCATCTCCGAGCAATGGAGAAACAGGAAAGGCGCCTAACAGTGACTGGGCTTTTGACCACGATGCGGCAACCACCGGAGTCCATGGCGCAGGAGCAAATACGCTGCTGCACAGTGGGAGTACGATTGACGGCGGGGCCTTTGCATAAGTGTGCTGGATGCAGGATGGACGATGCAGGATGGACGATGCAGGACTCCAGTATCCAGCATCCAGTATCCAGGAATCAGTAAGGAGCGATACAATTATGGACGACGCAACGATTACACAGGAAGAACCCTTGATCAAGGAGCGGTTTCCCTCGGTTGTAGACACTGACGACCTGATATTTGAATTAGGGAAACAGGCAGTCAAGGCGATCAATTATGAAAAGCTGTTAGATAGTATGCTAAAAAAAACACAGGCCTTGAGTGCAGCGACATCTGACGTCACTCAGGCGAGGTCGGAGATGGAGGCCGAGAAACAGGAGCTCCAGAAATCTAATGCCCTTTACCAGGAGAATAATCGCCGGTTGGATGCTGCGCTGGTTAAGGTCAGAAATGATAAAGCCGTGCTCGAAGACTTAATCCCTGCAAAGGATAAAGAAATAGAGACATTGAATAATGTGATCCGCGAAAAAGATACTTTAATCGGCGAATTAACAGAGAAGGTCAAACTTGGCAAACACAATACAGGTAAAAAGAGGCGCAAACGCGTCACTCCCGACGCTTAACGCCGGCGAATTCGGGTTCAGCACGGACACTAAGCAGATCTATATTGGTGATGGGGCCGCGAATCACGAACTGGGCACAGTATCCCATCATGTCCCTATTGCTTCGTCAGGGGACTTCACGATCCCCACGGGCCGCAGCTTCATCGGCGGGGATGAATATAGCGTGGAAGGAACTGATATTTTAGAGATTCAGGGAACGGGCATGATGATACTCGTAGGATAAGGAGCAACTATGTCAAGGATAATATTAGAAGAACAAGCCGCGCCGGGTACACCATCAACCGACAAAATAGCTATTTACCCGAAAGCAGGTGGGGGGATATATAAAAAGGATGATGCAGGGGTAGAGGTGCGGCTGGATAGCGGTAATATGGTTTCCGAATCGGTGGCTGATGATGCAGAGATCGTGCTGACTACAGCCGTTTCCGGCTGGGGACAAGCGATGGCCGGGGATAACGAGGAATATATTGAATTTCGGTTTACCGCAGCGGGAGTCGTAACGGTGATATCTAACTCGGCCAACGCGGTCGGGGCGGATACGGATGGCAACCTTTGCGTGTATGATGCGGGTACAGGGATAGCAATCAAAAACAGATTGGGAGCCACAAAAGATATTAGATACGTTGTTAATTACTCATAAGGAGGCGATATAAATGCGTGGATATCCTAAACATATAGCGAACAAACGAGATTTTAACAACCTGATGGACATGCCGGAATATAAAACGCAGGCATTGGCGGACCTGAAACGATTACAGGTGATTGATGACGCTAAAGTAATCAGAGTTGTCTCAGGTTCGGAAGAAGACAAAAATCTCGTCACGGAAGAAATAGACAATCCGAATCCGGTGTGGAAACAGAAAGGATTTGCAACTAAAAAAGCTGTGGATGATCTGGTGACGGAGAAGGAGGTGGTGACAGATGGCAAATAGACTGATAACACAGATTGAATCGCAGAACGCCCTACTCGGGGCTGTTGTAGCGAACTTCATGCTGAACAAGCTGGATCGGATCATCGAATATAAAGATGCTGACGAGGTCACGGTCAAGGGGGCGAATCGAATCCCCTTACTGATTAATGACAAGTGGTTTTACATCGATACAGACACGGATCTGGACACCGGGGCGGATCTGGACACCGGGGCTGTTGCGGCGGGGACGGATTATTATGTGTATGCGTGTGACAATTCAGGGTCTCTGGTCTTTCTCATTTCAGCGGCCAGCACCTATCCAAGCGGTTATAATGCCAACACGAGCCGTAAGATCGGTGGGTTTCATACGATCTGTGCTGCGGCTGGGACGATTGGCGGGCATACACTGACCGACCATCCTGCAAACGGGATATTGCCACAATCGGTCTGGGACCTGAAACACCGGGCCAGGTGCGGAAGCAATGCGGGTATGGTCTGGAGTGAGGAAGCTCAGGTCTGGGTGGACATCTATCTGGCAAGCGGAACAGGGGCTTCTACTGTGAGTGTCAATGGCGGAACGATTTCAGACACCCGTAACTGGATGGATTTCGTGGATGATTACGGGGCCGTTGGAAAGCGAATGCTGAGAGATCCAGAGTTTCAGTTGATCGCTGGCGGAAGCAATGAGGAAACCAATATTAATGGTGACTCTGATCCCGTAACCACGGGTGGGCATTCTGATAGCGCATCTCGCCGGATGATCAGCAATATCGGCTGTGAGGACTGTTGTGGGGCTCTGTATCAGTGGTTGGTCACTCCAGCTGCAAGGCTTGATGATGGAACTCATGCTGGAGACTGGGTCGACCTTGATGGAGCTAAGGGGTCTTTTTACACTTATGGGATTGCCCCTAATTATTATGGCAATACTCAGCTGCGTGCGGGCGGTGCTTGGAATAATGGGACGAATTGCGGGTCCCGCTGTCGTAGTGCGTATCACTATCGCTGGTATACGGCTGCGATTATCGGCGGGCGCGGTTGCGCGGAGCCACTATAACGATGTCACTATATCACGTATCACGAGCGCGCCGCAGGCGCGTTATCACGGCTGGTAGGTCGTGCGGCTGCATGCAGGCGGTAATTGGAATAATGGGACGAATTGCAGGTCCCGCTGTCGTAATGCGAATAACTATCGCTGGAATACGAATACGAATATCGGCAGGCGCGGTTGCGCGGATACAGGGTTTGAGCAAAACTCCTGGCTGGATCTACCGGCCATGTTTCGGGGCGTAAGCCACGGAGCAAAATACATGACGGAGGGCGAGGGGAGTTAGTAGGTAAAGGCCGAAAGCTCCCTGGGCCATTACACCATGAGACGACACGGAAATCTTTGGGGCCAAATAACAGATATCCACAATATCTACGAGGCATATAAGGCCGCCAGGAAAGGAAAGACCTGGCAGAATACCATCAAGTATTTTGACATGAAATTTGATGAGAACATGTTCAATATTCAACGTCTCCTGGTCAATAAAACGTTTCGTACCGCGCCATACAAAGAGAAAAAGATCTACGAACCAAAAGAACGTACGATTTATATATTACCCTTCAATCCTGACCGGATCATCCAGCACGCACTCATGAACATTATAGAACCGATATGGGATGCCATGTTCATTCACAACTCGTATGCCTGCCGAAAAGGCAAGGGAATACATGCCGGAAGCAGGAAGACTATGGAATTTGTCAGAAAATACAAATATTGCCTTAAATTAGATATCTCCAAATTCTATCCATCCGTAAACCACGACATCCTTTATGAGATAGTTCGGCGGAAAATAAAGTGCAAAGACACGTTGTGGCTGATCAAGAACATCATCTATTCATTCCCCGGCCGGAAAAACGTCCCAATCGGTAATTTTACCAGCCAATGGTTTGGCAATCTCTATCTGAATGAGTTGGATCAATTCCTGAAGCACGAACACCACGTCAAGAACTATATCAGATATTGTGATGATTTCTGCCTGTTCCATGATGACAAGAAGTACCTCAACGATATGATGCGGATCATCAGGGATTTTATATTGACAAGGCTAAAGATGACATTTAGCAAGTGTGACCTATTCCCTGTCTCAAGAGGTGTTGACTTCCTGGGCTACCGGCATTTTCCGAAATATATGTTAGTCCGGAGATCTACGGCTAAACGGGTCAAGAAACGGTTGAAAGCCCTACCGTGGCTATTAGCTAAGGGAAAGATCACAATAGATCAATACCGTGGATCTCTGGCGTCGACAAAGGGCTGGCTCAAATGGGCCAATGCCCATAACCTGACAACATACCTGCAAATTGAGCAGTTGGAGGCAAGATTAAATTGTGCCTAAAAGAAAACAGTTTAAGGATTTTGCAGGAGATCACCGGCCCCTTGATGGCGCTAAGGTCAAGATTGCAGACGTGTTTAATAAAGAGATTCAAGTGCTGGGCTATCGGATACAGCCGAGTAGATATCATAAAACATTGCCATGCCTTCAGCTACAGTTTGAGATGGATAAGGAACACCATGTGTTGTTCACAAGTTCAACGGTCTTGGTCGAACAGATCGAGGCGTATAAGGATGAGTTGCCTTTTTATACAACGGTTAAGCAGGTAGGGAAGTATTTTACATTCACATAAGGAAAAACAGGAGAACAAATCGAGGGATATTATGACAGCCGCAGCGGATCGCCCGCCATGCAGTATGCACACGGGAGTAGATAAAGCGATTGAAAATTTGGAGAAAAGTCGAGAAGATCACGACGCTACGGCCATACGCGTCTGGTCGGCGATTGAGAAAAAAGTCTCCACAAAACTCTTTCTCACCATATTGACCATTGCGGTCGGGATTGTAGGCATTTTCAACGCGATTTTCTTTTACAGCCAGGACCGGATATTCACGAGTTACGATAGCACATTGGCCAAAATATCAGACAAGCAGGACAAGTTGATGACTCAGGTGACCGACCTGCGTCTCGATATTCGGAACGGCACAAAACCACACGACAGCGGAGGATAACGCCATGATAGCCTGGGACAGAATCGAGCATTTTACGCGGAGTGAGTTTCAGGATCCGCGATATGGGGAGGCGAGTGGGGATCTGATCGATGCCGCGTTCCTGGTGCTGATTGTGCGCCTGCGGATCCAGACCGGCTGGCCCATGGTGATCCACTGGGCCGTGGGCGGGGCAGTGGATGTTGACGGGGCGCACGGGCACGCGGCCCGGTCGTATCACCTGAAAGCCATGGGATGTAAGGCCGTTGATTTTCATTTTATGACCGGGGCGCCAGTGCGGCTGCAGTATTACGAAGTGGCCCGGGTGGGCTTTCCCGGGCTGGGGTTTTACCCGGATTGGACCTGGAACGGGAACAGTACGCCGGGCTGGCATGTTGACATACGGCCAAAGGACCGGACACAGAGATGGACGCGGAAGGGTGGGGAATATATTTATCTACTCTGATAATAGACAACCTTTCAAATGAAACCTCAAATCAAATATAAAGCAGGCTATAAATATCAGATCGTTGCAGATTACAGCATACAGATTGCGATATTCCCAAAAGAGGATATTTCTACGCATTTCCTGACCCTCACGAAAAACGGGAAGCTGGTAATCAGTCATGGGTATGCTTGGAATGGTCCTTCGGGACCAACGTGGGATACCCTGACGTTTATGCGCGGGTCATTGGTTCACGATGCTATTTATCAATTATTACGGATGCAGTTAATTGACATCCGCTACAGACTGGAAGGGGATATAGAACTTAGGCGAGTATGCTTAGAGGATGGTATGTGTTCATTTCGGGCATGGTACGTGTATCATTCAGTAAGGGCGTTTGCCGCTGGATCTGCTGATCCGGAAAATAAAAAAGATGTAATTACAGCACCATAAGGAGATTAAAATGAAAAAGATAATTGTTTTGATTTGTGCAATCGTGCTTTGTATGGGATGTGCAAGTATCAGCTTCAATCCTGACACAGGTAACGTGGAGTACACCCGCATAGGCGATCAGCACATCAAGGGGTTTGAGTTGGAGAAGACAGGAGATGGAGACATAAGAATCACGCTGGACGGCCAACAGTCAAACGCTGATGCGCTGACCGAGGCCATTAAAGTGATCAATGTTCTTTCTATTAAGTAGCCACGTTTGGGTATCCTTCCGTCTACCATTGGTCTACCATCCACCCTCTTTTCAACCTGTTTTTCCGGGTAAGTCTCCAACGGCGGGTTAATGATTTCAACAACTTAGCGCCCACAGCCACCCATGACCCTATCTGGCAGTCATGAGGTCAGGGGTTCGATCCCCCTCAGCTCCACCAAAAATTTCAGGTACTTAGGCCGTTTTTCGAGACGGCCTTTTTTTTGCGTCTACTGTTTGCGTCTACCATTTTGGTCTCCGGGAGCTGATTTTGGTGCAGATTCGGGAGGGTGTGGGGCTGGTTTTTGAGGATGTCTTTGGCGAGATGGGCGTAGACATCGACTATCATTTTGGGGGTGGTGTGACCCACGCGATCGGCTAATTCTTTTATGTCGGCGCCGGCGGCCAGGGCGTAGGTGATGTGATAGTGGCGGATATCGTAGAGGCGTATGCGTTCGGTGATCCCGGCCTCTGTTTTGGCTCGGCGCCAGGCGGTCTTGATGGATCGGACGGGTTGTCCCCGGTAGTGGCAGATGTGCCGGCAGTGGGGATATTTTCGCTGCGTGTGGGTCTGGTACCGCCGCAGGCGTTTGATATAGGCCGGGGGCAGGTATTGCCACCGGGTCGGGTTGCTGTTTTGTGAGGCCTGTTTGGCGCTGTCTATGAGGATGGCCGATCGGATGTCATCGATGCGGTCCCAGGTAAGGCTGAACAGTTCTTTGGGGCCGGGTCTGGCCCCGGTATAGTATGCCAATTCTATGATCCAGGCCAGGTGGGGCTGGGACACGGCCATGATTTTGAGGAAATCGGCTAAAGAGAACAGGCCAATATTGTATTTAGCCTCTTTGAGGGCCTTTCGTTTGGTCCAGGGGTGCTCCTTCAGGAGGTCGTCGTTTTCGTTGACGGCCCAGGTGAGGGGCCATGAGATATATTTGAAATAGGTGTTAATGGTCCGGTTTTTGATCTCGCGATCGATCATGCCGTTCTGGATCCGGTGCCAGTGATTCATATTGATCTGGTTAATGGGCACTTTGCCGATGACCGGGTTGGCGTATTGGGTGACGGCCCTGAGGATGCCGTCCCATGTCTTGGGAGCCAACTCGCGGCGGCGGGCGATGATATACTGTTCCATAAGCCGGCCATAGGAAATGCCCCAGGCAATGGGCGCCCATTGCCCCCGTTGTTTTTCGAGTTTGATCTCCATATCCCGGGCCTTTGCCGAAGGCCGGGCATTGGGACCCCGGCCAAAGGGCTCCCACACCCGTCTACCGTTGTCATAGTAGACGCAGTAGACGAGACCGTTTTTTTTGGTATGGACAGGCATTGGATTGTTGATTGTTGCCGGCCCGCCATCGGCTTCGCCTTCAGGCGAGGCGGGCGGGATTGTTGATTGTTGTCAAAAAATCACATAGAATATATTGCCTATTTGCCTAATTAAGCCTCGTCTGTCCCATCCTTCCCGGGATTGGGTGACGAGGCGATAGATTTCCTTAGTCGCTGTACCTCCCTTTCTAAATCTTCCACTTTATCCTTCGTTTTGATGTGATTGGCGCATGCGGTAAGATTGCCCTTGATGGCCAGCTTAGTTATTTCGTCACCCGATTTTAAAATATACCGCAGCGTATCGATATATTCCGTATTGTCACCTTCAATTAGAGCGGTAACGTGATGTTTGTCGATGTCGGAGCGATCCCGGGCGTCACGATCCCCCACCAGGCTTAGGGGTTGATCTGCCTTGGGCTTGTAGGGATCCTCCGGCACAATGACGCCTCCACGGATGACTTCTGCGCTGGCTTGATCACCCAATGTCAATTCTTCTATGATTTCTTCTTCGATATACCATTGTTCACGTGGGTAGCCTCGGGCTTCGATGTTTTTGATATGTTTTTGTGGTATCCCCCTTCCTTCTCTACACCAGGTACTAACTGTTGTGCGGTTGACCTGGAGCCAATTTGCCAGACCCTGCACCCATGCTTTCCTGGGAATTCCGATAAGAATTGATAGCTGTTCTAAACTTTTTTTCGATTTATTTGTTACAAGTGCATTTTTTTCTTGACACAGGTGGCAAATTAGTTTAACAACGATAATCAGGCGTACAGAAAACAATTAATCAAACGGGTTAAAACATTAAAACAGGAGGATTCTTATGCAATACCTTATGCCAGAAGAAAGAGGAATAACAACATGGATGTCTAAACCCACAGTAGAATCCCAACGTGATGTTGATATTCTCCACAGTTTCACAAGGAAACATGGCTGGAGTGCATCCCGTCTTCTCGACCGCGCCAACGACCTCTATGAGAGAATTGCTCAGAGCTCTGAGTCGGTTTTCGATATCGGCCAGTGAATAGGGCAATGATTAATCACTAAGAACGAGTTTTCACACCGGGTTAAACCTTTAAACAGGAGGTTCATTATGCCCAACCTTGGCGTAGCTGAAAAGATGGAAATCAACGAATCGGAAACCTCCCACCCTGGTCCGGATTGGGCTCAGGGACCTGAAGAACCTGCTCGATTTCGAATAGCGCGAATTGAAAATTATGTCGGTGAGCGATATCGCCTAAAACTTTGGCACGTTCAAAGGAGCTGGGGCCGGATAGTAAAAACGTTGTGTAAAGGATTTGTCTTGATTCTGTGCCATATCTGTCTGCTTCCTTTTGTAATTCTATGTAAGCGGGGTGGGTATCCGCTTTCGAGGGTCCTACGACGATGAGGATGTCTTTCATGATGTTTCCTTTCGTAAGAGGTGTAAAAGTTGGGAATTCTGAAAAAATTAATCCATAGCACGAAATTAAAAAGTTTTCAAAACAAAAATAAAGCCGTGTTTGACTGTATGGTCGAGCACGGCTTTTTATTGCCCGAGATCCGGAAGTCGATGATGGTGTTAAACGGGATAAGGCTGGCCGATCTGTCAGACGGCCGGTCCATTGTGACTGTGTCTAACACCATCAAAGGCCGCCGGCGGAACGGGGCGGTGATGGCCGGCCTGGCTACCAAGCTCGATCTGAGTATTGAACAATTATTTTCGGAGAATAGGTAGGAGGTGATGGAGCAATTGAAGCTGGATTTCAGTGCTAAACCGATTGTTGCCGGAAAGAAGAGGCAGCGCCTGTCAATCCCATGCTCTGACGAGTTCCTGGCATTTTTGGAAAAACTGAGCACCCTGGTGGGAAAGACCCGTGCAGAGCTTGCGTTTGATTTTGTTTTAGAAGGGATGCAGAAAACCCTGGGCAATGTTTTCATGGCAGAACCTTATATAGATAAAAAGTTACGTGATCTATTGGAGAAGCATGGTAGCTAAATTTTTTTGCCGTGTCACGTATACCTTGGGATACTTTGCAGTTTTTCTGGTGTTACATTAGTATACCTAAGAATATCAGAGAGTTAGCGGATCTATTGATGTCAAGGGGCGCAGTAAAAGTGTTTCTGGTATACCTCGGTATACCCTGAATGATTTCAGTGAGATAAAGGAGCGAAAGTGGAAGAGCTGTCGTTGACGGAAAAGACTGAGTTGCAGGAGATGGAGGGGATTATTGAGCCGGGCCTCCGGACTTTTTATCAAGTGGGCTGCGCCCTTGCTACGATCCGGGATTCCCGCCTGTATCGTGAGACCCACGCCACCTTTGAAGAATATTGTAAGGATAGGTGGGATATGAGACAGGCTCACGCCTATCGCTTGATTGATTCGGCGAGCGTTCAGGATGTTTTGTCTCCAATTGGAGACATTCAACCCGCCAACGAAGCCCAAATCCGCCCCCTCACCAAACTTGAAACCGCTGAAGCCCAACAAGAAGCGTGGGAAATGGTTATTGAGACAGCTCCAGAAGGCAAGATTACCGCCCGGCATGTCTCGAAGGTGGTGAGTGATATGCGCGACATGTATCAGCGGGAATTGAAAAAATGGATCCCGGAGGCGGAGTTTATCAAATATCACGAAAGACCAAAGAGTGCGCCTATTGCAGGAATATCTGAAAGAGGGCAATTTTTTGGATACGGTATTGATCGGAGGGAAACGGGCGTGCCTACATCTGAACCGGCAGGCGGTAGCCCTAATAATGATAAGAACCTTCAGGGTCGATAAAAACGACGCGAAGGACTTTTGGGGGCATGTAAGAGACGGAGAATTTCTGTCAAGGGACATGCCTGAAATGAAGTTAAGAGAGTTTTTGACAAGAATTGATAGTGGAGTTCACCATCCAAGTAATCATGAATATGCATATCGATGTTCCTTGGCATGGAACGCGTGCCGAGAGAAACGAAAAACCAGCTTGGCGTATCGGAAAAACAGCCTGATTCCGAAATTGAAGTAAAGATGGGCGAGGGATAAAAATGGGGTGTTGCGGAAAAAAGAATATTAAAGCAATTAGGTATGGGTACGGGTGGGTGGCAGTCTGTCCGGTGTGTAAACGGGTAATCTACAACTCAAAAACTAAACCGATTTCATGACGTACCTCCTAATGTTGTTAAGGCTTGAGCGGGTCCGTTCCCTCCCCCGGCAGATACGGCCAAAATGGGAGCTTTATTTAGATTGATGCCCCGGTTAAATCGGCTACGCCGTTTCACTTCGTGAAAATTTAACGGGGTAAAATTGTTGATTGGGAAAAGAAGGGGTTGCTATGAACAGACGTGATTTTTTAGGTATCAGTTTAAAGGCCGCCGCAGCGGCTCCTATTGCTGCTGTGGCAACGATCATAGACACGCCTGACCCGTTGTTAGGGAAAGACATACCGTTAGGGCTGTCCGAGCGAGAACCGCACATTAAAGTTGATGGGACTGCATTGATTAGTAATAATAAAATTATTGCAGCAAAGCGTTTTGACTCTGGTGGGCGCTATGTAATACCCGGTGATGAACTTTATGTGAAGTGGGAGGTTCAAGAATATCACCCCGGTTTTAGTGGTGGCGATCCCATTCTTGCAACACCGGAAGAGACAAGACGGTTTGCCCTAAAGAAGATTGCTGAGAGTGAAGAGGCATAAAAGATGGAGACTGTGAAAGAAAAGATGATCCTTAGACGGTTGATCCTGGTCCTGGGTATATTGCTTGTCGGGGTGGCGCTTGGGTATTGGTGGCACATGATGGCAATAGTAAGGGCCTATGAGTATGTCCAGCCCGCCGGGTACGTTGCCAGCGACCGCGTTAAGGCCGCATTGGAGTATCATGGGATCAGGTTC